>JYMV01016226.1_pt1 | contig 45547 bp, 31 predicted proteins | sample 338911 | NCBI WGS metagenome assembly JYMV01 (sample SAMN03354496, study PRJNA234377) | hydrothermal vent metagenome | biome: Deep sea; feature: Hydrothermal plumes at the Eastern Lau Spreading Center, Western Pacific Ocean; material: Seawater | place: Tonga | collected 2009 | depth 2000 m m | reverse complement strand
TATGGTCGGAATATTGGTATTCAGGATCTGGAAGTGATTATGAGTACGGTTACAAACTAAAGGCTTATGATGGCAGCGAGGTTATTGATCTTGCAAGTAGTGCTAACCCACCTGAAAAAGCAGCGGATCTGGTGACTAATGATATGTCAACTTGGTTTCATGATTTCAAGGTCATGAACAGTATCCTTTACTATATGAAAGGGTATAGTGCTATTTGGAAATACCAGCTCACCACCATTGCTTTTTCCACAGGCTATCCCTATACGGCTAACCTTTCCAACACTAATCTGGATATTAAGGTGAAGGCTGACAAAGATGGGAAAGCGTATTATGTTGTTCTGGCCGATGGGGCCACTGCACCCAGCGCCGCACAGGTCAAAGCGGCCACTGATGCCAGCGGCACAGCTGTTACCCTGTCTGGTAACACAAGTGTTTATGCGAACTCTGAAGGGAACTTTTTTGTGGAAAATCTGACAGCGAGCAGCTCTTATGACATTTATGTAGTAGCCGAGGACAATTCTTCCAATCTGCAGGCCAGTGCCACAAAGATCGATGTTACCACCACAGCATCAGCCTCTGCCATTTTCGCCTCCGGCTATCCTTCTGTGGCCCTCGGGAGTGACGGTACCACAGCCACCCTAAAGGTAAAGGTAGATAAGGCCAGTGAAGTGTATTATGTCATTTTGTTAAGCACTGCGACCGCACCCACCTCTCAAGCAGTTCATGAACATTCGGGTGTTGGTATAGTTGCGTATGGCAGTGATGAAAATCTTTCTGCCGCGACGGAGGCGTCCCTTTCAATCTCAGGTTTGACAGCAAGCACTGATTATTCTATCTATGTGGTTTTGGAATACAATGAAGAGCTTCAGTCAAGTCCCACAAGAATAGACATTTCCACAGACGTGGTTGCGCCGGCTTTTGCCAGTGGTTATCCAGCCATAAGTAATGAAGGTCAGACATCATTCACTCTCAAAGTGAAAGCGGGGGAAGCCGGAACGGCATACTATGTGGTTCTGGCTGATGGAGCAACGCGTCCGGATACGACAAAAATTAAGGCAGGTGACGATGCCAGCGGAACTGACGCTACAGCAAGCGGCAAAATGACCATTGCGAAAAGCGTTGAGAATACAGCCAGTATTACTGGCCTTACGGCGGGAATCAGTTACGATGTCTGGGTAACGGCGGAGGATGCCAACGGCAACATTACAACAGCATCGAAGAAAGATGTGACTACCCTTGCGCTCCCGAAAAAACTGACCGTGAAGCAGGATGGGAGCGGTGATTATCCAACCATTTCATCCGCCATTAGTGCCGCATCAAGCGCAACTGCAGATACGGTTGTGGTCTATGCCGGGACTTATCAAGAGAATGTGAATTTCGGTGGAAAAAATCTGGTGGTTAGGAGCGATACTGGAGCGGAAAACACCATTATTACACCTTCTAACAATGGTCTTGCTATTGTCTGGTTTTACAGTGGAGAACCGTCAACGGCAAAACTGATTGGCTTTACATTAAAGGACGGTGGCGCTCTTCAGGGGAGTGCCTTGAATATTGAGACCAGTTCAAGCCCCACCATAGAAAACTGCATCATCACCAATTCAAAAGGTTATCCTGTCCGATTCTACAATTCTGCTTCCGTTATCAAGAATACACTTATTTACAACAACACCGGCGATGGAGTCTTTTATTTCGATAACTATACTACTACTTCTTATCCAGAAATCATCAACTGCACTGTAGCGAATAATACTGGTTATGGCATCCAGAACGCCAAGTCGTACAAGCCCATTGCTAAGAACAGTATTTTCTACGGGAACAGTTCCGGCGGCGCCTTTGGAAATCTGGATATCACCTATTCCATTGTTGAGGGGAATTATACAGGAACAGGTAACAAGGATTCAGATCCACTTTTTAAAGGGAGCGCAAATGCTTCTGATTACAAATTAACCGACTATTCACCGGCCATTGGTTCGGCCACTGCTACCGGTGCTCCCACAACTGATTTGGCAAGTACCAACCGAGGTTCCCCTCCGGACATAGGTGCGTACGAAAACAGCCTCAGCACACCTCTTTCAGACACCTATGTGCCTGTAGTGAGTCACGTAAGGGAAGGCTCCGCAGGTGATCTATCTTTTATCGGTACACAGAGCCAGATGTCAGCACATTGGAATGGAAGTGATGAAGGGAGCGGAATTAGCTATTACGAGTATGCTGTTGATACTGATAATACAAATATCACCGGCAGTGTAGTAGCATGGACCAACGCAGGTACGGATACGTCCGTTACCATTACTGGGCTTAGCCTAACTGAGGGAACTACCTATTATGTTTCTGTCAGGGCTTACGATGTGGTAAAAAATGTATCGGTTGTTGTTACGAGCAACGGAGTAAAAGTGGATATAACAACACCCATCGCTGGAATAGTTGTTCACGGTACCGATACTGGTACGCACTTCTATTGGACCGGTAACGGCAGTTCAATAACAGCCACCTGGAGTGGTTTTAGCGATGCGGCTAGTGGGATAAAGGAATATGAGGTTCTTCTGCGTGATACCTTGAATAATACTAATATTGTAGACTGGACAAATACCGGTACAGCTCTAACAAAGACTTTTTCAGAGCTGACATTGGTAAATAATGGGCAGTATTATTTTAAAGTGAGAGCATCAGATCTTGTGGGGAATCTCTCGCAATTTGCCGCATCAGGTATTGTTCAGGTTGACACAGAAAAACCGGTTGTCACCACACTTGTAGAAACTGCGGAAGGTTCAGAAGAAGATATTGACTGGGTTGGGCCTGGTATGAATGTTATACATCGCTGGAAGGGTCAAGACAATGGCCAAATATTGCACTATGAGTTTTCAGCTGGAACCAGCGAAGGTGCTACAAATGTCATTGCTTGGGCGAATGTCAGTCTGGACACAACTGACACAACTTCTTCTGAGAATTATGATGAAGGATTAACCTACTTCACCAATGTTCAGGCAAAAGATAAGGCAGATAATCTCAGCGATGTACTTACAAGTGACGGTTTTCAGTTTGATGAGACTCCGCCAAAAACCGGCAGTGTAAGCGATGGTGCATCCGCAGATATCGATTTTTCTGGATCCGAGAGTTCCATAACCTTCAACTGGACCGGTTTTGAAGATGCGGGGAGCGGTATAAATCACTATATGGTAGCCCTGGGGACGACACCGGAAGGGGAGGATGTTCTTGAGTTAAAAGATGTGGGCGATGTTACGAGCGAGACACTTTCAAATCTTTATCTAGATCACGGTGTTACCTACTATTGCTCAGTGATGGCCGTTGACGAAGTAGGTAACGAATCAGATCTTGTCTCATCTAACGGATTTACTGTAGACATTTATCCCGGTCCTCCCACCGTAGCAAGTTCGTCTCCGGCAGGAGAAGTGTTCCTTTCTCTCATCAGTGAATCTGAGATCGTTTTCAAGTTTTCTGAACCAGTCGATTACGGTGATTTTGACATTTGGTCAGATATGAGCGAACTCACCTTCTCTACATCGGAAGACCAGGACAGCATTGCATTTATCCTAACTCCGCCATTGACAAGTCTCGATACAGTCTACATAAACCTGAGCAATTTAACGGATCTAAGTGGGCTCACAGGGGAGGATACTCTCTTTACATTTGCCACAGAGTTAATCGCTGATTATAACCATGATCTTGTTATCGATGCCTCTGATCTATCCTCCCTGGCTAGCGGTTGGATGAATGAGGACTACACCTATGAGTTGGGTCCCGTCACTGGGGAAGCGCCTCATTTCGTTCCCCAGCTGGATGGTGATTACGATCTGAGGGACGTCATGGCCTATACCCGTATGTGGCACTGGTATCACGAAACTCCAAAGCTATTGAACCTTGCGCGGGCTTATCTGGGTGAAGAGCTTGAAGTTACGGTTAATGACAAATCCCTGGCCGTCACCATTCCCGAACATGTTATTGCGGGGCAGCTGGCTTTCCAGATGACCGGCAGTGAGGCTATTATCACACTTCCGGCGGAAAAAACTGGAGATATGATCGTGTTGAGCCACGTTGAAGAAGGCCTTCAGCAAAGTCTCATCGATTTTGCTTATCTTGGAGGTGAAGGGAAAAGAAATTTTGTTCTGCCGCTAGAGTTCGGCAGGTACAGCTCCACCATCACTGTCTCTTATGTACTCTATGCAGAGGGCGGAACCATCGACCGCCAGGGTGTGAAGACCATGGATATTACGCCTGTCCCGGTTGAATTTGTCTTAGATCAGAATTACCCTAACCCTTTCAACCCTACCACACGGATCGAGTACGGCTTGCCTGTAAATGGGCAAGTGAAACTGACTGTCTATGACCTGCTTGGCCAGGAAGTCCGCACCCTCATTCCCGGTTCGGATCAGATCGCGGGGTTCCATAATATCATGTGGGATGCTAGGGATGAGAGAGGTGTGGCCGTCAGCGCTGGTGTCTATATCTATCGCTTAGCGGTAAGGGGAGAGGACGGTCAGAAATTTTCCAGGACGAAAAAGATGGTACTCTTAAAATAGGCCTTATCAATTCCTCCTTCTTTCTTTTTTCTATTATAATTTTCACATAATTTGAATTTCCATGGATTTTCTTAAAGATCTTACCATCGGTATCGAGGAAGAATACCAGATCGTGGACAAGGAAAGCCGCGAACTGACCTCATTTGTTTCAGACTTTTTGGAACAGGGGGCGATCCTTTTTCGAGATCAGGTGAAGCCGGAATTCCTCCAGTCACAGATAGAGGTGGGGAGTAAGGTTTGCAAAAATGTTCAGGAAGGGCGGGAAGAGATCTGCCGTTTGAGGAATATAGTTGCGGAGATTGCCGAAAAAAATAACAGGATGATTGTTGCGGCAGGGACACATCCTTTCTCAAGCTGGCAGGATCAGCTGGTCACCGATAGGGAACGCTACCACGGGCTTCTCGATTCCATGCAACTGGTGGCCAAACGTCTGCTCATCTTTGGCATGCATATTCATGTAGGTATCGAAGACAGGGATCTACAGATAGATATCATGAACCAGATGAGTTATTTCATGCCCCATATTCTGACCCTATCAACTTCTTCTCCTTTCTGGCTGGGTGAGAAAACAGGTTTCAAGTCTTACCGCAGTATCGTGTTTGAAGATCTTCCCAGAACGGGAATACCTGAAAGGTTTGATTCAGCCCTGGAATATGATAAATATGTGAATACCCTCATTGATTGCGGCAGTATCGATGAGCCTTCCAAGATATGGTGGGATATCCGTCCGCATTCGAAGTTTCCCACACTGGAATTCAGAATCTGTGATTGTACCACCAAGGTGGATGAGGTGATAGCCATTGCGGCCCTGATTCAGGCCCTGGTTGCAAAACTGATCCAGTATCGAAGAAACAACCAGACATGGCGAACCTACCGTCCTTCCATGATTGCTGAGAACAAGTGGCGAGCAATGAAGGATGGGATTAATGGGAGTCTCATCGATTTTGGAAAAAAGACAGAAGGGCTTGTCCCTTCACTGATCGAAGAAATTATTGATCTGGTGGATGACGTTTTAGACCCTCTTGGTACCAGAGAGGAAGTGGAATATGTCCGGACTATATTGAAAAATGGAGCCAGTGCTGACAGGCAGCTAACCTGTTTTGAGAAAACCGGCAGTATGAAATCGGTGGTGGACCAGCTGGGGGCTGAGACTTTGGAAGGAATCTGAAGCAACACAACCCGTATCTTTTGCTTTAAACCCGATTTTTCAGATCGGGTTTATTGTTTTCTGAGCTATTTCTATCAGTTATTTTCTCCCTCATGTCATTACCGTTCTTCAAATGTCCAACCCATTTGCGAACCAAATGGCTCATCACAATTTACTTGCTTCAGCTTTTCACAGGATGCGCAAGGGATGATCTTTACAGAAGCGAATGGCAAACACCTTCCATTTTATCAGTTAACCGTCTTCCAGCCAGAGCGTCATTCTTTCCTTTCGAAAGTGAAGAGCTGGCCCTGGAGAATGATCCCCGGAAATCATCCCGTTTTGTCTCTCTCAACGGAAGGTGGAAGTTTCACTATGCAATCAATCCGGACGATGCTCCCGGACGATTCTGGGCCCGTGAGTCGAAGATAGATAATTGGTCTGAGATCAGTGTCCCAGGCAGCTGGGAGTTACAGGGATTCGGTGTTCCTATTTATTTAGATGAGGAGTACCCGTTTGATCCCGATCCGCCCAGAGTGCCCCATCACTATAATGCGATCGGTTCATACTTCCGTACGTTCACTTTTCCCGATGGGTGGATTGACCAGAGAGTCATCATCCATTTCGGCTCTGTACGGTCGGCCATGTATCTGTGGGTTAATGGAAAAGAGGTAGGTTATGCCCAGGGGTCCAAGCTGCCGCACGAGTTTGATATTACTGATTATGTGAACCGGGGTGAAAACAGGGTGGCGGTTCGGGTCTACCGCTTTTCCGACGCTTCCTATCTTGAAGGGCAGGACACTTGGCGAGCCAGCGGCTTAGAAAGAGAAGTCTATCTTTATGCTCGTCCCACTACCCAGTTTGAAGATTTCTCAGTAGTGGGCGATCTAGATGCACTCTACACAACTGGTCTTTTTTCTGTCAGTGTAAAGGTTGCGGTGTTGGAGAAGCTTGAAGGATTAAGTTTAGAGGCATCTCTGTCAAAGCAGAGTGAAAACGAACCTGTTCTTACCTGGTCCAAAAAAGTCCCTCCCGAAATCGGTACAGTTGCTTTAAACGGACAAGTTGATGACGTGGCCAAGTGGACAGCAGAGACGCCGAATCTGTACCGATTGCATTTGACACTGAAGAAAGCTGACGAAGTTCTGGAATCGACATCGGTCCTGGTCGGTTTCAGAAAAGTGGAAATAAAGGGCGGACAGCTGCTATTGAACGGGAAACCGCTTATGTTCCGTGGTGTTAACCGCCATGAACATGATCCTGTCAGGGGCAGGGCTGTATCAGATGAATCCATGGTCCGGGACATAGAACTGATGAAACAGTTTAACATCAATGCCGTCCGGGCAAGCCACTACCCAAACCATCCTTTGTGGTATGAACTGTGCGACCGGTATGGTCTGTACATCATTGATGAGGCGAACCTGGAAGCACACGGTATGCAGTTTCACGCTAACAGTTACGGTGAGTTAGCTGACAATCCCGAATGGGAAAAGGCATGGCTGGACCGCGGGCTGAGAATGATGGCTCGTGACAAAAATCATCCTTCCATCATTATGTGGTCCATGGGGAATGAAGCGGGAGATGGAGAAAATTTCAGAACAATGTATGCTGCTATGAAGAAAGCAGATCCCACACGACCGGTGGCCTATGAACCGGCAGGGCTGAACAGTCACACTGATGTGGTGTTTCCTATGTATAAGTCCATTGAGTACATCAGGGATTATGCTGAGAACCATAATAATACTAGGCCCCTCATTCTGTGCGAGTACGCCCATGCCATGGGAAACAGTGTCGGCAATCTTCAGGACTATTGGGATACCATGGATGAATATGATCAACTCCAGGGCGGTTTCATCTGGGACTGGGTGGATCAGACATTCCTGAAAAAAGCTGAAGACGGTTCGCCTTACTGGGCTTACGGTGGTGATTTTGTTCATGAGCACGTTGAGGATGATTCGAACTTCTGCGCCAACGGTCTCATGGCAGCTGACCGGTCACCCAACCCTCATGCGTGGGAAGTAAAAAAAGTTTATCAACCGGTAAAATTTGATCTGGAAAATTGGGAAGAGGGAAAAATTGCTGTACTGAATCGCTACAATTATAACGACCTTTCTCATCTCGACTTCATATGGGAGATTCATAGAAATGGATATCTTATGGGAAATGGTCGCTTTGAAGTTCCAAAAATCTTAGCCGGGGAACATCAGCAAGTGTCAGTCAACTTTCCTGAGCTGAACCCAAAACCAGGCGGTGAGTACTTTCTGACTCTCCGGGCAAACTCCAGACACAGTGATGCCGTATTACCAGCTGGACATGAGGTGGCTTGGGACCAGTTCAGATTACCAATAAACTCACCCGCCGTGGCAAAGGCTGAGAAATCAGGAAGCGTGATTTTGCATCAGGGGGATAGCATAATTACGGTCATTGGTAATGATTTCGAGATCGAATTCAACAGCGAAGCGGGGAGTATGACACAGTTCTGGTATGCAGGCCAAAATCTTATACTGACAGGCCCCCTGCCAAACTTCTGGCGTGCTCCCACCGACAACGACTTGGGGAACGGTATGCCGCAACGTTTAGGGATTTGGAGAAACGCGGGAGAGGAAATGGAAGTCCGGCTTTTTCAGGGTAATATGAAAAGTGAGAAGGGGGTAGTGACCATTCAAAGGGAACATATGAAAAGCGGGTCTTCAACGAACACTGTTTACTCTATTGTGGGTGATGGAAGTGTTGAAATTCATCACAGTTTTCAAGTTGGGAGTAAAGAACTTCCAGAGCTGCCCCGTATCGGAATGATTTTTTCACTTCCCGGCGATTTCACTGAATTAAAGTGGTACGGCCGGGGACCCCACGAAAGCTACTGGGATAGAAAAACTTCCGCAGCCGTAGGTCTCTATTCTGGAATCGTTTGGGAGCAAACATTTCGATACGTTCGCCCGCAGGAAACGGGGAATAAGACCGATGTTAGGTGGATGAGTCTTTCTAACGGTAAAGTTGGTTTGAAAGTGATCGGGAATCCCACCTTTGACGGGAGTGTTCATCACTATCCTTATGATGACCTTGACCATATTCCCCACAGTCAGCGGCACGGTGCCATCCATATCCAGCCTACAGATATAGTGACATGGCTAGTAGATTACCGGCAGATGGGTCTGGGTGGTGATAACAGCTGGGGCGCCCGGACTCACCCTGAATACACTCTGCCGGCGAAAGATTACGAATACAGTTTCACCATGAAACCATTTATTGTCCAGAATGCATTAGTGGGTGGAGTAAGGGAGTGATGAAATATCTTTTATCACTCCTCCTTAAAAATGCTTATCCTAAAATAATTGCTGAGCTAGGTTGTTGATTTTCAATAAAAAAATAGATCCATGAATGTAACCTCTATTGCTTCGTTCATTTTTGCAACGGGTGCTGTTGCCATTGTTACCTATCTCATTGTAAGTAGAATGAAAAAATCAAAGAATGCTACTGAAGAATATTTCACGGGGGGTAGGGCATTGTCATGGCCCGTTGTAGGTGGTTCGCTTCTTTTGACAAACCTTTCAACAGAGCAGCTTGTAGGATTGAACGGTGATGTCTTTGGGGACAAGGCTTTGGTAGGAATTGCATGGGAAGCTTTGGCTGCATTCGCCATGATTGCAACAGCATTATTGTTTTTACCTACCTATTTAGCAAGTGGTTTTACTACGACGCCTGCGTTCCTGGAAAAACGATTTGACAAAATGACTCGATCCATGGTCTCAGGACTATTTTTGTTTGGATATATAACAGTGTTATTACCGGTCGTGTTATATACTGGATCTTTGGCACTGATCGGAATGTTTGATCTCAATTTTCCATTATGGCTAGTGGCTGCTACTATCGGAGTACTGGGAAGTTCTTACGCCATTTTTGGGGGACTCAAATCGGTAGCAGTTAGCGATACTCTTAACGGCATTGGTCTATTAATTGGCGGGCTAGCGGTACCTGTCCTGGCTCTGATTGCTCTAGGTGGCGGTTCTCTGTTTGAAGGCTTGAGCATATTAGGAAGTGAAAATCCAGATTACTTGGCCGTTCTCACCCGCAGCAATGTTGATGGGAAGACAGTGACTGTACCCTGGCCCACGTTGCTGACGGGAATGATGTTTATTCAGGTGTTTTACTGGTCAACCAACCAGGTGATTGTTCAGCGGGCGATGGCGGCTCGCAGCCTGGAGGAAGGGCAGAAGGGAGTATTGTTTGCGTCGACAATGAAACTGGTAGGTCCAATAATGCTCTGCTTGCCTGGCATTATAGCCCTTCATTTACCTCAATTAAATATCGATAAACAAGATCAGGTGTACGGGGCGGTAGTTCGGTACGTTCTGCCGGATTGGTCCCTTGGGCTTTTTGCGGCCGTACTTATGGGTTCTATTTTGAGTTCTTTCAACAGTGCCCTGAACAGTGCATCTACCCTTTTTTCACTACAATTTTATGAAGGCTATATCAACCCGGGTGCACAGGGAGATCAAACTGTTAAGGTGGGAAGGATTTTCAGTATAATCCTGGCTGTAGCTGCAATAATTATTGCGCCGTTACTGGCACAGTTGGAGTCAATTTTCCAGTACCTTCAGCAGGTCAACGGTCTTTATAGTGTCCCCATCATCGGAATTTTCCTTATGGGTATCCTTACCAAGCGCGTTCCTGCTCTCGCCGCCAAGGTGGGGATGCTGGTTGGCATGGGGGCTTACGCATTTTTTACTTTTGTAAACATCAAATCTGTTCCGTCCTTTTTAGCCAATGCAGATGGCGAACTTCACTTTTTACACGGCTATTTCATCAGTTTTGTGGCTGCCGTCAGCGTAATGCTGTTAATAGGTTGGATTAGACCCCGGTCTAAATCAGAAATTGCGGCCAGCAAAGTCTCCGTTAAGTCTCCGGTGGACATGACCCCTTGGATCTATGCCAAAACTGCTTCTTGGGCTATCATGGGCATTACAGTTATAATTTATATATTTCTTACTGGGATTTCAGGATAGCAACAATCCAAATGGACCTGATTGACATTTCAAATCTGGGGAATTGGGAGGCTCCGAAAAGCTGGTTGAAGATTTCAACAATTGATGCCCACACGGGTGGTGAACCTTTACGAATTATTACAGATGGTTTTCCTGATTTGGAGGGCACCACAGTTCTGGAAAAAAGGTCCTTTGTCCGTGAACATTACGACTATCTTCGTACTGTTTTAATGTGGGAACCGAGAGGCCATTCTGACATGTACGGTGCCATCATTGTTGAGCCCAACTCTTCTGATGCTGATTTTGGTGTCATTTTTATGCATAACGAAGGTTACTCCACGGGGTGTGGGCATGCGGTGATTGCGCTGGCGAAAGTATTTATTGAGACGGAGCTTATCCCCATGGAAGGTCCTATAACTCCTGTTGTCATGGACGTTCCTTCCGGCAGGGTATACGCCGAGGTGCTTTCTGAAAAAGGGAAAGTGACTGGTGCACAATTCCGGAATGTCCCGTCCTTTGTTCAACATCTGGATAACGAAGTTGATGTTCCGAATCTTGGTTCTGTTAAAGTTGACATCGCATTCGGCGGTGCGTTCTATGCATATGTTGATACAGTACAAATAGGACTCGGCTGTTCTCCTGAAAATATTTCGAATCTCATTGAAGCAGGGATGGCCATAAAGAGAGCAGTGTCACAATCCGTGGCAGTGGATCACCCAACTGCACCAGAAATGAATTATCTTTATGGAACCATTTTCGTGGGGAAAAGCGCCAGTCCAGATCATCACAGTCGGCATGTCTGTATTTTCGCTGACGGGCAGGTAGATCGCTGTCCCACAGGGACGGGCGTCAGCGGCAGGCTGGCCATTCTCCACGCAAGAGGTGAGATTCAAATGGGGCAGATGATAACCATTGATTCGATCCTTGGTACTACGTTTACCGGACAGATCAAGGAAAAGGTGAAAGTGGGAGAGTGCGACGGTGTGATTCCCGAAGTGGGTGGCAATGCTCACATTACCGGTCGCCAGACATTCTTCATCGATCCCGATGATCCGCTGAAGGATGGCTTTATTCTTAGATAGCAGGGATTAATATGTCACAATTTTTCTCTATGGGTTCTGGTGACAGGTGGTACCTCTTGGTTATCACTTTTTTTTCAGTTGTGGCTTTCATGCCTTGGGCACGGACGGTGGAAGTAGGAGGGATGGCCGTCTTTGGTTGGCTCATGGCAATCCTTATGGTTTTCTCACCGGCAATCGCTCTAGTTCAGCTTTTCATCCGGCGGAAGCGGGGAGAGAACAATGGCCCTTGAACGGACGTTTGTAATTCTTTATCTCCTGGGATGTATTGCCATAGGTATCCTCGCTTCACGCAAAGTTTTGGCGTCCCGGGATGAATACTGGGTGGCTGGGCGGCGAATCGGGACTTGGGTGAACGCTATGGCCATAATGGCGGCGCTTGCCAGCGGCGGTTCCATCATTGGTGTTATGGGTCTGGCCTACGATCGCGGTGTCCCCTATACCTTGTCACTTTTTGCAGGGGCTGTTCTCGGTTTTCCACTGGCGTCTATTCTGGTGGCAAAGCCGCTCCGTAACTTTGGAAAATTCACTATCACAGATTTTCTCACATTCAGGTATCCCCACGTTATTTTCCGATATCTCGTTCCTACACTCATTGTTGTGAGCTTCACGGTGTACATTGTGGCACAGATGAAAGCGGTGGGAATCACCGCCCAGACATTGCTGGGGATCCCATACCAGCAAGCTGTCACTCTTTCGGCGGTTGTATTTGTTCTTTACGTCTCCATTGGAGGCATGCTGGCCATTACTTGGACAGATGTGATTCAGGGAACCCTTATGCTATTAGTGATACTTGGGACTGCCTTTGCTATGATGATGCAAAACGGGACACCCTTGGCCATCATTGCCGATGCGTCAGTTAAAGCGCCTGAACTGGGTCAGGTAGCCAATCAGCCGCTAGCCAGCTATCTAGGCTCATTCGTTATTTGGGCAGCGGCTATTCCTGTCATTCCTCACATTGTCATGCGGGTGTTTACCGCCAAAGATTCCGGAGGAGCACGGCTGTCTCTCAATATCGCCATGGTGATGTACAGCATTATGATCCTCGCAGCAGTGATGGTAATTGTTCCGGTGGGAAAGATGTCCTTTCCTAATCTTCATGATGCAGACCAAATTTTCCTGGAAGTGATGAAAAACCAGTTCCCTCCCCTTGTAAGGGGTCTTGCAGTGGCAGCGGTCATTGCGGCTGTCATGTCCACCACCGATGCTTTGCTACTGGCTTGCAGCTCGGCCATTTCCCACGACCTTCTGGGTGGTTATTTAAAGGAACACGTTTCAGAGAAAACAGAGAACATAATCAATGTGGCCATTGTCTGGGTTGTGGGTATAGCCGCCATGATTTTCGCCTACTCGCCTCCAAAACTGATCACTGAGTTTTATTCCGCCGCCATCGGTATGCTCAGCGCCGGGCTTTTTGTTCCGGTAGTTGCAGGATTGTGGTGGAAGAAAGCCAACCTTTCTGGTGGTATTGCTTCTATTGTTTTGGGAGTTGGTGTCTATCTTACCGTTCAGTTCAATCCGGATGCCCCGCCTTTGGCAGCTATCCTTTACGGACTGCCAGCGAGCGCTTTGGCCATGGTAGTCTTCAGTCAATTCGGTCCGGTTACCTCTGATGATATCCAGTCTAAAGTAGAAGGTCTCCACCGTTAAACAATGAATTCAATCGATCCCGGCATACTTTTCGGCATTAGCCTTTACCTGGCCGGTATGCTTGGGGTTGGGTTCTATGCAAGCCGTAAGATCAAAAACTCAGATGATTTTCTCCTCGCCGGTCGGCGACTTTCTCTCTGGCTCTGCACCGCCACACTGACAGCTACCTGGATGGGCGGCGGGGCCATCCTGGGCGGCGGCGGCGCCGCTTACGAGCGGGGTTTCCTTGGGGTTATTGCTGACCCCTTTGGCGCATCCCTCTGTCTCTTTCTTGCCGGTCTTTTTTATGTCAGGATGATGCGACGGATGAAACTGGTGACTATTATCGATTTCTTCGAAATGCGATTCGGCCGGACCGCCGGTATTTTTTCATCTATCATAATGATTATTGTTTTTATCGGTTGGACAGGTTCGCTGCTTGTTTCCATCGGTTTTGTTCTTCATGCATTGATGGGAATCCCGGAAAATGTGGGGATTATCATCGGTACCGTTATTGTTCTTATTTATACTGTCCTAGGAGGCATGTGGGCTGTCTCTCTCACTGACTTTTTTCAGGTGATCATCCTTATGACTGGGCTGGCTGTTGCCTTTCCTATCATTGCCCAACAGTTCGGCGGCATCCGGGAATTTTTTGCCGCTGCTCCAGAGGGTAGTTTCCGTATGTTTCCTCAGGATGCGACAATTACCGAGTGGCTCGGGTACATTCGAATGTGGATGGTGGCGGCGTTTGGCTATCTTGCTGGACAGGACTTGATCCAGAGAGCACTTTCGTCAAAGGATGAAAATGTGGCACAGAATTCAGCTTACCTGTCATCTATACTCTATTTGATATTCGGACTGCTTGCTGTACTGATGGGTATTGCCGGAAGCGTCCTCATGCCTGGGCTTGAGAACCCAGAGCTTATCATCCCGAAGTTGGCAATGGCTTATTTGCCGCCGTTAATGATAGTTGTTTTCATCAGTGCCCTTCTGGCCGCAGCCATGAGCAGTGCCGATAGTTCTATCCTCGCCACTGCTTCTGTGTTTGGCAATAATCTTGTTCCTCACCTGCCTGATAGTCTTAGAGAAAAAGGGACTCTCTGGTGGACGCGTTTCACTGTTCCAATCTCAGCCCTCATTGCTATGTTGGTAGCTCTTTATGTGGGAGAAGTGTACAATCTGTTACTAGACTCATTTTCCATTCTTTTAGTTGGACTCTTTATACCGCTGACGGCTGGAATCTGGTGGCCGAAAGCTAACACACCGGGAGGGCTCGCCTCCATGTTCAGCGGTACTTTAGCTTGGCTTCTCTTTATGTGGCTTACGCCTACACTGCCGGCTGACGTAATCGGGTGGTGTGTTGGTCTGGCGATGTTGGTAATCGTTTCTCTCATCTCTTCAAAGTCTTCACCTGCACTTCCTCTTAGTGATGTGAATGGAAACGGGTTGGAATACAAAGACCGCTTGGGCACACTTTCTCCTTTCAATCAAACACCGGTGACCTAAGAAAGTATAACCGTGATAAAATCGGTCATTGTCGATGCTGTCCGTTCACCTATTGGTGTAAAACGAGGCCGAATGGCAGACAACATCCGTCCAGATGAACTCACAGCTCAAATACTTAAAGTGTTACTTGAAAGAAACCCCAATTTACCTCTACAAAATATAGAAGATATAATTTTGGGATGTGGTTATCCTGAAGGGAGCCAAGGGATGCTTTTGGCCCGCTCAGCGGCGATCCTGGCTGGAATTCCCATCGAGGCTGGGGCCAAGGTGGTGAACCGCCTGTGCGGCTCATCTATGGATGCGATTCATCAGATCAGCAGGGCGGTAGAAATTGGTGATCTTGAAGCGGGAATCGCAGCTGGCGTGGAGGATATGTTCAGCATACCAAGGGGCGGCTTCAATCCCGATTACCATCCAGAATTGGAAAAACAGAATTACTATATCGAAATGGGGTTGACGGCGGAGAACTTGGCAGCGGAACTCAACATATCCCGGGAGGATCAAGAGGCCTTTTCCATAGCGTCCCATGAAAAGGCCCTGGCGGCACAAGCCGAAGGCCGCTTCCACCATGAAATTGTCCCCGTGGAATTGGAGGACGGAACAACCGTCGAAGCAGATGAAGGACCCCGTACGCCCGATTTGGAAAAGATTCGGTCATTGAAACCTGCTTTTTTCAATGAAGGTACGGTAACCGCCGCCACAAGTTCACCCTTGTCCATTGGGGCTGGTGCAGCCATTGTCACGAGCCGCCAGTTTGCTGAAAATCATAGTCTGAAAGTTCGGGCTGAGATCGTCTCCCGAACTGTGTTAGGTGTGGAGTGGGAGCGGATGGGTATAGGACCGCTGCCAGCAACTGAAAAAGCGGTTAGCTTGGCTGGTCTCAGTCTAGACGATATTGACGTTATGGAACTGAATGAAGCCTTCGCTGCTCAGGCACTTTATGTTATCAGAAAAGGTGACTGGTCCGAGGAGAAGATTAATCTAAACGGTGGCGCCATCGCCCTGGGACATCCCCTTGGCTGCTCCGGCGTTCGTATCCTGACAACTCTCATCAATGTGATGGAACAACGGAAGGCGACCTACGGGCTTGCAACCATGTGCATCGGGAAAGGGCAAGGGATCACAACCATTCTTCGCAGACCGACTTAGTTTTCCCTAAATTTCTATCTCATGATGAAAACCGATGCAGTACCCTACACTCTCCCATGGTATTGCTCAGCTGTCACCTTGGCAGCAACGGCCATCGTAATCGGTCTCCAATGGGACATTTCATGGCATGAAACCATCGGCCGGGATACTTTCTGGACGCTGGCTCATATCGTTATCTACATTGGCGGGATCATTGGTGGCCTCACCGGCGGTATTCTCGTGTTAAGAGCTTCATTTGGCGGTCCGTCGCCTCTTAGGGATGCATCGGTGAAAGTGTGGGGCTTCCGGGGTCCTCTTGGCGCATGGGTTTGCATTTGGGGAGCCGTTGCCATGCTCACATCTGCGCCCTTCGACGACTGGTGGCACAACGCCTACGGGCTCGATGTGCAAATCATCTCCCCGCCTCACATGGTTTTGGCGGCTGGTTTTTTCTCGACCATTTTCGGAGCCATGTTCCTTCTTGCGGCCTGCCAGAACAGGACAAAATCCGAGGTTGTACTTAACATCATGTATGCCTATACGGGGGGTGTTCTTATCCTCATGCTTGTGATCCTCACAATGGAATACATGTTTCCCAACAAGCAGCACTCACAGGAGTTCTTCAACGTTTCTGCTATTGTATTTCCTTTTGCGCTCGCGATGATCGGGAAATCGAGCGGACTTCCATGGCCCGCCACAACTGCTTCACTCATCTTTACCATTCATCGTCTGTTGATTATCTGGGTCCTGCCCCTTTTTCCGGGTGAACCTCAACTGGCACCCATCTACCGTGAGATCACCCATTTTGTCGCGCCTCCTTTCCCACCGCTCCTTATCGTGCCCTCAGTTGCGATTGATTATATTTTGAAGAAAGCCGATCTTAAGAATGACTGGCTTGCTGCTGGGCTGTGTGGTGTTTTTTTTGCTGGGATCTACTTCCTAGTTCACTGGCCATTCGCCGAGTTTTTACTCTCCGAGAATGGTAGAAACTGGTTCTTTGCCACTCATGTGAACAAACCTTACTGGGCTCCTATAGGTCCGAATGATTACGACTTTTGGCAATACGATTACAGTCCTCTGGGCGGGGCCATCCCTCTTACGGTTGTTTCTTTCGCTGGGATTCTAAAAACTGTCTTGATGGCCGCAGGTTCCAGCCTTGTCGGTATTTGGAGCGGGAGCTGGCTGAGCAGACTCAAAAGATGAAGTGGTTTTCTGTTGTTTTCGGTATTTTCCTGGCGGTCAGTCATTTGATGGGCCATGTGGGTAACCTCAACGTTTTCTATGAAGGGACTGCAGGGCCTTATCCCGTACGCGTCATCATTCGACCTCCGGGTGTGGTTCCAGGTCTAGCGGAGATTACCGTTCGCGCTCTGGGGGAAGGAGTCAACCGCGTCACGGTTCAGCCCATCAAGTTCGATGCCGGACCTGAAGGGGCACCACCGCCGGATGAAGCTGTACCAATCTCTGATGACAAATTGTTGTACAGCAGTGAATTGTGGCTCATGGATTTCGGTTCCTATAGTGTCAATGTGCATCTGTATGGGGAGAAAGGTCATGGAACAGTCATCGTCCCCGTTAATTCAATCGCCACGCGAACGCTAGAAATGGCCGCTAGCCTGAAAGCAATTCTCTTGATCTTGATGATCTTGCTTGTTGGAGGCGGTGTCTCCGTTATCGCCGCCGCGGCGAGGGAGAGCACCTTTGAAACTGGTCAGCAGCCGAATAATGCACAAATAAGGCGAGGCCGGATCGCTTTCTTAGTTGGTGCGATTTTTTGTGTTGGAATGCTTCTTGGTGGTAGGAACTGGTGGAGTAACGTGGAGGCCCAGTACCGGGCTAATATGTTTAAACCGTTAAAGATAGAGTCCCAGGTCCGTCTGGAGAACAAAGTCAGAATCCTTTCTGTTAATATAGTAGACGATCGGTGGACATCCGGTCGCTTGCCACCTCTCATTCCAGATCATGGCAAGATGATGCACATGTACTTTATCCGACTGCCGGAATTCGACGGCTTTGCCCACATTCATCCGAAGGTCCAGAGCGATGACCAGTTCGATGTGATTGTGCCGCCCCTCCCTGATGGGGAGTACGCCATTTTTGCCGATATCACTCATGAAACAGGTTTCTCTCAGACCTTAATAGATACTGTTACAGTGCCGGAATATCATCCCGATGAAGAGTTGCTCAGCGCGTCCCTGGAGCGCGATATGGATGATTCGTGGCGGGAAATCAAACCATACAGTAAAATTCCACAAAGCAAAGACGTCAGTTTTCTTGAGGATGGATCGACAATGACATGGTTGAATATGCCTGATGAGATTGCCATCGATGAGGAACTGGAGTGGCAATTCAGAGTCAATCTCTCTGGTGGCTCGCCCGCAGTTCTGGAGCCCTACATGGGGATGATGAGCCACTGTGCCGTACTCAGGACAGATGGAAAAGTCTTTGTTCACATGCATCCCACCGGTACCATCTCCATGGCTTCGCAGATGCTGTTTGAGAGACAGGCCGGAGAGATGGATCATTCCATGCATGGCCAAATGCAGGGAAATGAAAACCAAAAAGGAACGGTTACCTTCCCACCCTTTGAATTCTCTGAAGCGGGTGATTACCGAATATGGATTCAGGTGAAAGTGGGTGGGAAAGTGTTGAGCGGTTACTTTGATATGAAAGTTAATCCGCCAAGAACGTAAATAGTATTAAGGGAGAAAGATCATGAGAACAATCCTTCTGATATGCTTAGTTCTTTTTTCGAACATTCATGGACAGTCCGATATTGATAAAGGGAAAGCATGGTATGACCGGCGGTCTGAAGGGGCAAGCGGCTCTAGGGCCGTGTCTACTCCCATAGATTCAGCCATTTCATACTTTGAAGGCTTACTGGATGGTGGAGATGGAAAAGAGGCCGCTCTCATGCTCGTTAAAGCTCTCTATTTTAAAGGTGAATACACTACAAATAACAAGGAAGAGAAAAAGGCTATTTTCGACCGCGGAAAGCGCTTTGCGGAAAACTACATAGATCGTTACCCTAACTCAGTTTCATTTCGCTACTGGTACCTGGTCAATCTGGGAAGCTGGTCAAAAGCTTATGGTATTCTTACTGCTGCCCGGGAAGGAGTAGCGGACCTTATGAAGGAACATTCTGAAAAGATTATTGAACTCGATCCCGTTTACGAGAACGGAGGGGGATATTTCATGCTCGGGGCTGTCCATTATGAATCACCCTATATACCCTTTTTACTCTCTTGGCCGGATAATGACGATGCTATCGTATGGCTCCGCAAAGCCGTAGAAACCGGCGACGCAAGGTTAGTTCAGATGGTCTATCTTGCAAAGGCATTGCACAAAGATGGGCAGAAAAGTGAGGCCATCACCTTGCTGGAGAATGTGGCAAATACAAAGCCTTCATTCTCATCGCTGGTAGAGGAACGAGACGAGGTTCGCGAAGCCAAAGATTTGCTCGAAGAATACAGATAGTCACTGAATCGTATTGAACTCTCGACGGAATCGTTATAAATTATCCGTCGTGAAGCTGCGAATGAAACCTCGGAGCATTTTCATTCCGGTTCTTTTCATCATGGGGTTGCTCTCAGGTGGCCCGGTGACGGCTCAGACCGATGAGGATTTTCTAGGAATGGGGCTAGCCAAACCCACTTCTGGATTTTCCCTGGAAACTGCTGATTTCGGGAACGGTATGAGTCTTTTCTTCACTCGTCCTATCAATAAAAAATTGCAGTGGTTCGGACAATTCAAAATGATGGACGTTACTGGTGAAGCTGAAATGCCTGTTGTTGATTACTGGACAGGGTATGTTTACAAGGCTAATCCGTTCAACCTGTGGCTCATGCCGGCTTTAACTGGTTTCAAGTTCCATCCTTTCATTGGTTTAATCGCCAATAATTTTTCACCTTTTGTTATGGTGGCAGGGGGCCCCGTTATTATTATGGATGTTCCCGAGTACGGGAAGTTCACCTACAAAATGAATAATATTGAGACGACATTTAATGGAGGTTTTGTATTTGGTGCCGGTATCGATTTTATGATGCAGCCCGAACGGGTAATGTCTCTTTTTCTTGGCTACGATTATATTAGTATCGGCGATGTGGTTGAAGGGCGGGACCACTACGGAGGTACTGTCCTGAAGATTATGATCGGCCGAAAATTAAAATAGCCTTGCCGGAGCGCAGACACTTTATCATCAATCCCAAAAGTCTTAGGGGGGACCGTTTTGTCCTGAACGGTCAGGAGGGCCGTCATGCTGCCAGAGTGGCTAGAATGAATTCGGGTGATGGAATTACATTGCTGGATAGATCGGGTGCTGCCTACGAAGCGGTTGTGGAAACTGTGAACGGTGAAAGAATAGAGGGTAGGATTGATTACAAAATCGACCGCTACCACGAACCGGCAATTAACATCTATCTTGGAATCGGTATTTTAAAAGGGGCGAAGATGGATGCCGTTATCGAAAAATGTACGGAATTAGGTGTTCGTTCTATCACACCACTGGTTCTGGAAAACAGCGTTAAGCTGAGCATCAACCTGCAACGGCTTCAAAAAATTTCCCTTTCCGCCATGAAACAGTGCGGTAGGGGTGGGCAGCCTGAAGTAAATGATGTCCAAAAGCTTTCTGCGTGGGTTGACAAAAGTTCAGGAGAATCCAAATTCGTGCTTCACGATTCACCTGAGAGTGTTACCCTTGCTGCTCATCTAACGTCGTCTTCGCCCTGTTCTGAAGTTTGGCTTGCAGTTGGTTCTGAAGGTGGTTTTTCGCCCACGGAAGTAGAGACCTTTTCTGCTGCTGGCTTTAGGCATGCGTCACTGGGCTCCAGACGTCTCCGGGCCGAAACAGCCGCTATTGTGTCCGTGGCGCTTAGTGAGCAGATTCTAAGTCAGGAGCCGGCTGTTGAGTGACTGTCTTTTTTGCAAAATTGTTGATAAGGAAATTCCTGGTGATATTGTCTATGATTCTGATTCCGTTCTCGCATTCAACGACATCAGTCCTCAGGCACCACATCACGTTTTGATCATACCTAAGAAACATATCCCAACTTTGAATGACATCTCCATTAATGACCGTGATGTAGTAGGTGAACTTCATCTGGTGGCAAAACAAGTCGCTGATGAGCGAGGCATCTCCGGAAGCGGTTACAGGACAGTTTTCAATTGCAACAGCGATGCGGGTCAGGCTGTTTTTCATATTCATCTTCATCTACTTGGGGGACGAAAAATGAGCTGGCCGCCCGGCTAGGTTTCTCAATCGCGGAGAAATTTTCAGAATGATACCTCGGACTTATCTTTTTATAAGAATCATATTTAAATCTTAATCAGGGATAGGTATGTATATATCAGAACTGGAGCTGCACGGTTTTAAATCATTCGCAAATAAACAACGTCTATCGTTTGGTGAAGGGATTACAGCTGTGGTGGGTCCCAACGGATGCGGCAAAACGAATATTGTGGATGCCGTTCGCTGGGTTTTGGGAGAGCAAAAAATCCGCTTGCTTCGGTCAGCCCGCCTTGATGACATTATTTTTAACGGGTCGGATGCCAAGAAGGCATTGAGTGTCTGCGAAGTTTCTCTCACTGTTCACAATAACAAGGGGATGCTACCGCTTGAATACAACGATGTGGAGATTACCCGCCGCATTTTTCGCAATGGTGAAAGTGAATATATGATCAACCGCAACGGTTGCCGTTTGAAAGACATTCACAACCTTTTTGTCGATACGGGTATGGGTGCCGATGCCTATTCCGTTATTGAGCTTAAAATGATCGAACATATCCTTAGTGAAAGCGCCGAGGATCGCCGCCGCATGTTCGAAGAAGCTGCAGGAATCAACAAGTACCGGCATCAGCGGCGGGCGACACTCTTAAAGCTCGACGCCACACATGCGGATCTGGAACGAGTCGATGACATCGTTAGTGAAGTGGAAAATAAGGTGCACAGTCTGCAGCTTCAGATGAAGCGGTACAAACGGCATGCAAAGCTGGTAGAACAGTTGCGGGACAGCGAGATTGCTCTTGCGTCTCTCAGGCGTCAGTTCATCCTGAAAGAATTGGATCCTCTCAGGAAAAATGTTGACACCTTTGGCAGACAGCATTCCACCCGTATGGATGAAGAGAAAGGTCGGGAGGACTCTCTTGAAAAATTACGCAAGGAATATGAGAAGCAGCGGGAGGAACTGTCCAAGATCCAGTCTGAAATTGATTCACTTTCCGAGGAACGGCAGATCTGCAGTAATCAAATGCTTATCCTGTCTGAGCAGGAGCGAGGTGCTGAACAGACCATTGAACGCCTGAATGATGAGAAGATTGACGGTGAGAGGAAGAAAAAATCTCACTATCACCGCATTAAGGAGCTGGATGCCGAGTCCGCGGCCTTAGAACCGAAAGTTAAATCGGTGACATTAGAGTACGAGTCTTTGAAAGATACCCTTGACAGTAGCGATGCAAAATATAGTGATTCCAGAAAGCGACTTGATTTTTTGTCCGAAACACAGATAGAACATCTAAAAAAACTAAATAATTCACGTTCTCTTCGGGAAAGAACGGAAGAAATCGTTGATGAAAAATCGCAGGCTCTTTCAGAAATGGAAAAGCGTTCAGCCAATCACGATGAAGATATTAAACGGCTTAAGTCGGAACAGAAGTTGCTCCTTGCAAAAAGAAAAAAATGTGAAAATACCGTTCATGAGAAAAAAGTGGAAATGGAAGAGCTGGAATCGTCAATCACCCAGTTTAGGGCTGAGAAACATGACAATACACTGGAGTTTCATCGCATAGCGAACCGTGTGGAGACTCTGGAATCTCAACTTCAGTTTTACAGGGAAGTGGTTGAGAGAGGAGAAGGCTATTCCGGCGGCGTTCGCCACGTTTTGAATAACAGAGGAAAATTTCCGGAAGTGCTCGGTACCGTGGCTGATGTTATAGATGTGAAGGAAAAATACCGCTCGGCGGTGGAGGCGGCACTGGGACCCGTCTCTCAAAGCCTTATTTGCGAAAAGAGGAGCGACGCCTTGCAGCTCATTGAGCAGCTTTCAGATGATGGTATGGGCAGAGTGTGGATCATTCCGCTGGATGCCGTTCTCAACAGAGTATCGACAGCTGAAGAATCCCGGATCGGTGTTGATGCGTCATCTGTTGTAAAGTGCGAAAGCAGGTACCAGCCTATCGTTGACTGTTTTCTTAAAGGGATTCCCATTGTGAAAAAATCCGCTGATGCCGAAAAGTGTCTCACCGGAGGTGATTATTTTAGTAATGTGGTAGACTTGCAGGGTAACCTTTATGCAGGCACAGGTCTCATTATGTCACGGGAGAGCAGTAATGGGATTACACTTCTTGGCCGCAAAGAGAGGATCGATTCTCTGGATAGAGAGATCGGCAAACTGGTTAAACATAGTGAAAAGGTGAAATCGAAGATCAACTCTATGGACGTGGCCCTTGATCATGCTGAAAAAAAACATGGGAAGCTATCAACTGATCTTCGGGATGTTATCGATCTACTAACCCAAACTGAAAACGATATCAACAGAATAGAATATGGTATTTCACAGAATCTAGAAGCACAGCAAGCTACAACCCATGAGATCATTTCCGTGAAATCTGAATTGCTTAACTATCAAAAAAGTCTGGATAATCTTATCCCGATTCTGAAAACTCAGGAAGAACAGCTGGCCACATTTCAGACAAAACTGAATGAGGCAAAAAGGCGGGTGGAAACTGCTCAAAATGAAAGAGAAGAGAAAAACCAAAATGTCCAAGATTGTAGAATTCAGCTCATTTCTCTTGAAGGCAGTCAGGACAATATTGAATTCAGAATCAAAGCATCCGGTGAGGCTATCAAGGAAAATAATGAGAGAGCAGATGCTATCACAATCGAAGTATCATCTTTAGGAGAGCAGATCAAAGGGATGAAGTCAGAGCGTTCGGACGCCAAAAAGAACCATAAAAAACTGTCAGCCAAGTTGAAAAAATTACTTTCGGTCAAAAATCTTAAGGATGATGCTTTTCAGGAGACATATCGCCAGATTGAAGAGGAGGAGCAGGTCATCCGGGTAGAACAGCGTGAACGGGAGCGAATGGCTGAGGAAGCTAAAAGAATTGAGCTTCGTATTGCCGATCATGAAGGTGAGTTACGCCGCATCAAAGAGAGGGTTCAGGAGAAGTATGGTGAAAAGATTCCTGATGTGGTGGAGCGAAACATATCAGACAGCGATTTGGCACTGGAGATTGATAAAATCGAGCGAAGTATTGAAAGAATTGGTCCAATCAACATGGCCGTTAAAGATGAGTTCGAAGAGGAAAACAGCCGCTTGAGATTCTTACAGCGCCAGAAGACCGATCTTTTGGAATCGGAACAAAAGCTTCTTGAAACAATGAAGAAGATTGATACGGAAGCCAGAAAACAGTTTTTGGAAACATTTGAGCAGATTCGGACCAATTTCAAAAAGACATTTACCATGTTTTTTGAGGGAGGGGAATCGGATCTCGAATTGATAGGTGACGATGATCCGCTGGAAGCCGACATTAATATTATCGCCAAGCCACCTGGAAAGCATACCAGAAACTTGCGGATGCTCTCCTCAGGTGAGAAGGCGCTGACAGCTATTTCGCTTCTTTTCGCTATCTATCTTGTGAAGCCCAGTCCATTCTGCATTCTCGATGAAGTGGACGCACCTCTGGATGATAACAATATTACCAAATTCACTCGCGTACTCGGGAAGTTTTCCGAAAAGACACAGTTCATCATTGTGACGCATAATAAACTCACGATGGAGGCGGCGCAATTTCTTTACGGTGTCACCATGGCCCAGTCGGGTGTCTCAAAGATTGTTTCGGTTCAGCTCGACTGAGCACTCACATTCATCTCAATCTCTGTTTGTATCTTTTACCTTTACTATGTAATTATAGATAATGACTCGTCTTGAAGTCACCTCACCACCGCAGTGGAATTACCATGATCTAATTCCTTTTCGTGTTCATGAGATCCTAATGGTGGCATCCCCATATGATGCTTACATCCTGGAAGAAGACGGGCGTTTAACTGAACAAATTCTCACTGAATATATTGGGATGCACCTTCATTATGCACCTCATGTGTCTCGCGCTTCTACAGCTTCCGAAGCCATGAAAATGCTGGAGGAGAGAAGTTTTGATCTAATCATTACCATGCAGAGGATTGCGGACATGGATCCCATCACCTTTGGAAAACTGGTGAAAAAAGATCGCCCCGATTTACCTGTTATTCTATTGGTATTTGATGCCACAGAATTGAAAAGAATGAAAGTACTCTTGAAGGGGGATGCTATTGATAAAGTGTTCGTTTGGAGTGGCAATGCGAACGTACTTCCAGTAATCATTAAATATGTTGAGGACAGGAAAAATGTTGAAAGCGATATGGAGATGGGAGATATACGTGTTATTGTGGTAGTGGAGGACAGTCCCCGGTTTTACTCCATCATTTTGCCGCGCATCTACAGAGAAGTAATGCATCACACCATATCCCTTATAGACGAAAGTTTGAACGATACTCATAGGCTACTCCGGTTGAGAGCGAGGCCGAAGATCCTCCTTGCCTCTAATTATGAGGAAGCTGTTGAGTTAATTGCCATGTGTGGTGATAATCTTATGGGTGTTATCTCTGATATCAGATTCCCAATAAATGGAAAATCTGATATTTCGGCGGGGTTCAAACTTGCCCGTTGGATTCGAGACCGGGAAACCGCAATGCCCATTCTTTTGCAAAGCACAAAGCCTAAGGGAGAGACTTGGGCTAGTAAACTTGATGCAAGATTTCTCTATAAAGAATCCTCGACCTTTTTACAGGATATGTCTGATTTTATACGTCAGAATTTTGGTTTTGGTGATTTTGTTTTTCGTCTTCCTAGTGGTAAGGAAGTTGGGAGGGCTTCAACGCTCAAGGAAATGGAGAAAGTGCTCGAAACAGTATCGCGCAAATCCATTGAATATCATGCATCCAGCAATCATTTTTCGAATTGGCTGGCTGCCCGCAGTGAGTTTTGGATCGCTTCCCGCGTCAGGAAGGTTAAGACATCGGATTTTAAAAATGTGGAAGGCTTGAGGCAGTATCTTATTGAAGTTGTGGGAATGACCAGGCAGGCCAGAGTACATGGTCGTGTGATCCAGTACAGGGGTGGAGATGAGGACACGACTGCTGATTTTATCAAGTTTGGAAGAGGCTCTTTAGGGGGCAAAGCTCGCGGACTCGCATTTGCTCAGTCCCTCGTGGAATCAGATGAGTTTAAACAGAAGTTTCCTGGCGTCAATATCAGCATTCCTAAGGTGGCTGTCATTGGTACGGATCAGTTCGAAATGTTCATGGATAAGAATAATCTTTGGACTACAGCGCTGAAAACAAAGAATTCAAAGCGTTTGGCGAAAAGATTTTTAAGTGCACCCATTCCCAAAGAATTAATGATTTTTTTGAAAGCTTACTTAAAAAAGATGAAATCACCTGTAGCCATACGCTCATCAGGGTTGTTTGAAGATATGCAGTATCAGTCGCTTGCGGGCCTCTATTCAACATTTTTACTACCCAACAATGACCGTTCACTGAAAATTCGTGTTGCAAAGGCTGCTGATGCCATTAGGCTTGTGTACGCGTCCATGTTCTCTCAGGAGGTGAAAAGCACCACCGCTTTAAGCGGTCATCACTTGGAAGATGAAAGGATGGCGGTAATCATGCAGGAGGCTGTAGGGCAGAGACACGGTTCCCGGTTTTATCCCACTTTCAGCGGCGTGGCGCAAAGCATTAATTATTATCCCATATCATACATGAAACGGGAAGACGGTGCTTCATACCTTGCTCTCGGATTGGGCCGGATGATTGCTGAAGGGGGAAAAGTTCTTCGATTTTCACCAAAATATCCGCGCCTTATGCCGCAGTTTTATTCACCTGATGCCATGCTGGAAAATTCACAAACAGAGTTTTACGCACTTTCCCTCGATGCTCAGCAGGATTTGCTAAGCGCCGGAGAAGATGGGAATCTATTGAAAGAAACACTCTCAGTGGCGGAAGAAGATGGGGTATTACGTTATGTGGCAAGTGTGCTTTCTACAGAGGACAACATTGTGAGAGATTCTCTCAATTATAACGGTCCTAGGATTGTTACTTTCTCGCGCATCCTTCAGTCCCGCGGATTTTCGCTTCCTGAACTGATCAGTGAAATACTGACCCTTGGTTACGAAGCCATGGGGTGCCCAGTTGAAGCGGAGTTCGCATGTAATTACTCTGTCAAGCCCGATGTACCATCTGAGTTCTGCTTGCTCCAGATCAGACCCATGCCCAGCGATACATTTGATAGAAGCGTTCAACTCAAGACAGCGGACAGACACGAGGTTGTCTGCTCCAGCACATTGGCTCTCGGTAACGGTTACCTCAATGACATCTACAATCTAATTGTTGTAGATCCTGAAAAATTCGATTTTGCTAATTCAAACAAAGTTGCCGAAAAAATAGAAAAGATTAACAAAAAGATCAGGCAGGGGAGTTCAATTTTGATCGGACCTGGGCGGTGGGGGAGTGCTGATCCCTGGCTCGGTATTCCCGTTCGCTGGAATCAAATCTCCCGGGCGAGGGTGATTGTGGAAGTAGGGCTAGATGGAAAGCCTATTGACCCGTCTTTCGGCAGTCACTTTTTCCAGAATGTCACCAGCTTCAGGATTGGTTATTTTACTGTGACGGATAATAAAGACTTTATAGACTGGGACTGGCTCAGATCTCAAAGGACGCATGAATTCTCAGATGACGTCCGGTGGATCAAGCTGAAGAATCCTGTTGCTGTCTGGATCGATGGGAACACGGGTGATGGACTTATATTAAAAAATCGTCTTGAGTTTTCCGAAAACGGTCGCCAGAATGGTGTCACCTAAACAACTCCCTGATCCAGCATTGCATCGGCTACCTTAATGAAACCACCGATGTTTGCCCCTTTTACATAATCAACTTTATTGCCGTTATCACCGTATCGGACACACTGATCATGAATGTTTACCATGATCCTTTGAAGCTTTTCGTCAACTTCTTTTCTTGACCACTGAATGCGCATGGCATTCTGGCTCATTTCCAAACCTGAGACAGCGACACCACCGGCGTTGGCTGCTTTACCGGGTCCGAACAGGACGCCATTTTCCTGGAGTATGTTAACGGCATCAGGTTCCGTAGGCATGTTGGCCCCTTCGGATACACAGAGACAACCGTTGTCGACAAGTATCTTTGCTTCTTCAGCGTTAATCTCATTTTGCGTGGCGGATGGGAGTGCCACCTCACATTTAACTTTCCATGGTCGTTCAGCTTCGAAAAAATCACAGCTGTACTCTTTGGCATATTCCTGAATGCGGCCACGCCGTACATTCTTTAGATTTATAACGTAGTTCAGTTTTTCTTCATCGATACCGTCAGAATCATAAATGGAACCGGAAGAATCGGAAAGCGTCACCGGTTTGCCTCCTAGCTGGTTCACCTTCTCAGCGGCGTATTGCGCTACATTGCCCGAACCTGAGATGGCCACTGACTTTCCTTCAAATGATTCGCCTTGTGACTTAAGCATCTCATCAGCAAAGTAGACGCAGCCGTATCCCGTTGCTTCCGGCCGAATGAGACTCCCGCCCCAGTTGAGCGCCTTACCGGTCAGCACACCTGTAAATTCGTTTCTTAATCGTTTATACTGACCGAATAGAAAACCAATCTCGCGAGCGCCCACACCGATATCTCCTGCCGGAACATCTGTGTTTGCTCCGATGTGGCGTTGAAGTTCAGTCATAAAGGACTGGCAGAAAGACATTACCTCATTGTCAGATTTACCTTTGGGATCGAAATTAGAACCGCCCTTGCCGCCGCCCATTGAAAGAGTAGTTAGACTGTTTTTAAGAACCTGTTCAAAGCCAAGAAACTTGAGAATGGAAAGATTAACGGAAGGGTGAAATCGAAGGCCTCCTTTGTAAGGTCCGATGGCAGAGTTGAACTCCACCCGGAATCCTCTGTTTACCTCTGTCTCTCCGCGGTCGTTTCGCCATGGCACGCGAAACATCAATACACGTTCGGGCTCCACAAGACGGTCAAGAATCTTTGCATCCATGTAATGGGGATTCTCTTCGAGGAACTCCCACAGTGATTCCGCCACTTCGTGGACTGCCTGGTGAAATTCAACCTCACCAAGATTTCTCGATTTAACAGAGTTCATGAATTCATCAACTGAGCTGTACATGATTTATCTCCGAATTTGATTATTAACCGATCCTATAACTGGTATAATATTACGACACTTCAGCAGAAGCAAAATAAACCTTTTTCGAACGGGTGACAGTTCTCAATGATTATGTAAATTTCACCGAAGGTTAATTTTATGTCGACTTTATTTCTGAACTCACTGTTAAGAACAGGATTGTTTGATCTCCTATACTCACCTTTTTACCGCTTGTGCGATCAAAGGCTCATCACAGATGAAATAGTTTACTGCAGCTCAATGTTTTGACATCCGTTCCACTGCACCCCGTGCGGTTACCTGAGAGAGGATACAATCAGAGCGTCCTGCTCGGTGAGGCCGTCTCCAAGCGTCTTGATTTGCCTTACTCAGCCAATCTTTTGCAATGGTAAAAGAATACGAAATCAAAACAAATCTGACTGCGAACAAGAGGATGGATAATGTCACTGAAGCTTTTACTTCAATTACTCAGATGCCTGTGAGAATTTTGATCATCGATGATGTGCTCACGACCGGGTCTACAGTTTCGGCATGTGCCGGGGTACTGAAGACGTCCAGTGCGAAATATGTTGCAGTATTAACTGCGGGAACGCCTTATTTTCACGGCCTGAATTTGCGAGGAAAAACATGAGATCGTTGGAGTCTCAGGAGTTTGACAATAAGCGGGTATTGATCAGGGTCGATTTCAATGTTCATATGAAAGAGGGAAAGGTGGTTGACGATTTCAGGATCCGTGCCGCCTTGCCTACCATTAAGCATTGTCTTGATCAAGGCGCATCTATTGTTCTCATGTCACACCTTGGTAGGCCAGGAGGAGTTCCATCGGATCATTTGAGTCTTGTACCGGTGGGTGAGGCCTTATGCGATCACCTTGAAATGTCCATCAAGTTTTCCAACGATTGCGTTTCTGATGATGCTATTGATGTCTCTCAGGATCTCCAGGCGGGGGAAGTTCACCTTTTGGAAAACCTTCGATTTCATATCGGCGAAACCAAAAACGACCTCGATTTTGCTTCTCGGCTTGCGCAGCACGGTACCTGCTTTATCAATGACGCTTTTGGCACAGCACATCGCGCCCACGCTTCCAATGTAGGGGTCACTGATTTTCTACATAATGGCACTCCAGGATTTCTCATGGAAAAGGAATATAAATTCCTTCATTCTGCTATGATCCGCCCTAAACAACCCTTTACAATTGTTCTTGGTGGTGTAAAAATAGGAACAAAACTTCCGCTTGTGACTCGCTTCATTCGCGAAGCTGACAATGTGATCATAGGCGGCGGTTTGGCTTTCATGTTCCTGAAAGTTGCTGGTAATAAAATTGGTAAATCACTTTATGATAAGTCATTATATCAAAAAGCTAAACAAACAATTGAAATGTTGAATTCACTGGACTGTGAGTTTCAGCTACCGAGCGATGTTGTAGTTACCAAGGATATATCCTCAGGTCAGGATTCAACCGTTCGTAAGGTATCTGAGATATATGACAATGAAATTGGAGTTGACATCGGCCCTGAAACTATAGATCAATTTTGTGAGACGATTAATAGAAGTAGCACCGTTATCTGGAACGGTCCTATGGGAATTTTTGAGACTGCGGCCTACAGCGGCGGCACCAGGGCTGTAGCAGAAGCCATGGCAAATATTATTGGGAAGGGAGGTCTCTCCATCGTTGGCGGTGGTGATTCAGCATCGGCTGTCCGGGACTTAAATTTATGGAATAAAATGACACACATTTCCACAGGCGGTGGTGCGTCACTGGAACTGCTTGCTGGAAAGGAACTCCCGGCCATGAAAGCTTTGGAAATGGTGTGATGAAAAAACCTGTTGTAGCGGCAAACTGGAAGATGTATAAAACTCCTGAAGAATCGGTGAACTTCGTCGAGAAACTGAAGAAGAAGCCTTTGGATTGGGATGAGGTCAACATTATATTATGTGCTCCCTATACTTCGCTCTTTGAAATGGGAAATTCCCTTCGGGATGATGGCTTTGTGAGTCTTGGTGCTCAAAACCTGTTTAGTGAACGGGAAGGGGCATTCACCGGCGAAATATCCGTCGAAATGCTCAAAGCCTGTGATGTCGTGTGGGTAATTGTCGGCCATTCGGAAAGACGAACGTTGTTTGGCGAATCCGATGAGGATGTCTGTCGTAAAGCTAATGCGGCACTGCAAAACGGTCTTTCGGTTATTTTCTGTGTAGGTGAATCACTTGAACAGAGAGAGAACGGCAAAACCGCCGATGTACTCCAACATCAGGTGACGGCTTTACTGTCCAAGTTAGACGAACAGCTGTTGAGTATGGTTGTTATTGCTTACGAACCCATCTGGGCAATTGGAACTGGATTAAATGCCACGGGCGACCAGATTGAGGAATCTCACCGGTTAATTCGCGGGTTCATTGAAAAAGAATTTACCAGTACTTCTGGAGAGGTGTCCATCCTTTACGGTGGGAGTGTCAACCTCGGTAACTGTAGGGAATTAAGTGAAGTTAGTGAGGTTAACGGCTTTCTAATTGGCGGGGCAAGTTTAGATGCCGATCAGTTTGCTGAAATTGTAACAACAATCACTGAGGTGAAAAAAGAATAGATGTACGGATTTCTGGTGTTTTTGCATGTGGTCGTCAGTATTTTACTCGTGACAGTGATTCTCATGCAAGCGAGTAAAGGTGGTGGTCTGGCCGGCACTTTTGGTGGTTCATCCACGGCGATGTTTGGTGGACGGGGTGCTGGCGGTTTCCTCAGCAAGGTTACGGTGGGGCTCGCTACAACGTTTATGGTTCTGGCCATTCTCATCAGCCTTGTGAATGTGCCTACTGACAGTGGCGATTCTATCGTTAGAAAAATGGCTGGAGAAGAGGTTGTGTCTCCAGCGGCCAATCTGCCTGTTCCTCTCTCTCTGCCGCAGGAATACGAAAAGGAAAAGTGAGATCTTTAATTCAGTTTGCCGAAGTGGTGGAATTTGGTAGACACGCTATCTTGAGGGGGTAGTGTCCAACAGGACGTGCGGGTTCAATTCCCGCCTTCGGCACGGTTTGAATAAAAAACAGGGTTAAGAATGAAAAAGACAGTATTAATAGCAATATGGTTCATAACAATCTCAACTGCTCAAAGCAGTGATCAACTTTTTGCTGAAGGTAAAAAGTTGTTTGAAGACGGATTTTTTCCTGAGGCGGAGTCCAAACTTCTTGCTGCTGTGCAGGCTGATCCAGCTGCCGCTGATGCACACTTTTTCCTCAGCAAAGTTTACCTCCGTCAGTATGATTTGGATAAAACTCGTGAGTCTCTGAGAAATGCTATTGAATACGATAAGGCAAATCAGGAATACCGCGATGAGTTCGATCATCTGAATCAACTGGCCTCATCCATGGCGAACGCTATGAGATCGCTGAACGGCGGCGATCCTGATGGTGCTATAACAAAGTTTGAAAAGGTGGTTGAGGATTACCCCGAGTTTACTGCTGCCGGAATGTATTACACGGGTATCGCTTATATGCGTTCAGATCAGGCTAGTGAAGCTTCCAAATATTTTCGGGAAGCAATGAGTTTTGATCCCAATTATGAGAGGCCGAGAGTTGCACTGAAAGGTTTGACGGACCGTGCCTACAACGAGGGGAATCAGCTTCTCCGGAGAGGTGACTACGAGGGAGCTGAGGAGTATTTTAACGAAGTGTTGCGGTTGAATCCAAACTACTATCAGGCCTACTTCCAGCTTGGCTACCTGAACACAAAACTGGGAGACTATGAACTGGCACTGGTAAACTATAAGAAAACAGTGGAAATGAATCCTGGGTATACTAAAGGGTGGTTTGCATTAGGGCTCACTTACCAACGTAACGGCGATTATGACAGCGCTATCAATGCACTTGACAGTGCTGTGGGTGCCGACCCCACCAATGTTAAAGCGCTGGTTCAGAAAGCTAAAATCCTAATGAAACAAGGTGATTATAAATCGGCTGAAGGAGCTTACAACCAGGCAATTCAGGTTGACCCTTCTTACGGCGCAGCGTATGCGGATCTTGGGCAGATATATGTGACTCAGGAGCGATGGGACGATGCCATTAGTGCACTCTCTACAGCTACAGCTCTAGATATTAGACTGTACAAAGCGTGGTTTCTGCTGGCCCAGTCGCAAAATGTTAAAGGTAGTTGCGACGATGCGAAGGAATCCTCCCGTTCCTCCCTTGATGTGAAATCAGGTTACGCACCGGCACATTATGAGCTTGGCATAGCTGAGATTTGTTTGGGTAATAAGACAGCCGCGCTTGCATCTTTCGAAAATGCCAGGAAAGACAGATCATGGCGCAAGAATGCTGAGTATGAAATAGACAAGATCAAGAACCCGGGAAAATACAGGAATCCCTGAGAAGATTTAACGGGGCGCTTCGGCGCCCCTTTTTTTATCTACTCTTTCTAATCTGGAAGGCTAGCCTTATTTTTATATCACTATGATCAAAGCCGTTATCTTCGATCTCGATAATACGCTTCTCGATTTCAAAAATATGAAGCAGAATGCTATTTCAGCAGCTGTAGATGGTATGGTCGAAGCTGGGCTCCAGTTGGACCCAAAAAAGTCATATGATCGAATAATGGAGCTTTATGAGACCAGTGGATGGGAAAACCAGGAGATCTTCAACGATTATTTGAAAGAAACTACCGGAGAAGTGGATTACAAATTCCTAGCAGCGGGAATAGTGTCGTATAGGCGGGCACGGGATGCGGCACTCACCCTTTACCCCGGTGTGAAGAAAACACTTATTACCCTGGCGAAAATGAGTATCAAGCTTGTTATCGTCTCGGACGCGCCTAGGCGCGAGGCGTGGCTCAGGATCTGCTATCTTAACCTCCACCATTTTTTCGATCTGGTTCTCACTTTTGATGATGTGGGCGAACGAAAGCCGTCTCCTAAGGGTTTCAGTATGGTTCTAAAGCAGTTGAATCTGACCAAGAAGGAGGTGCTTATGGTAGGAGATTGGCCCGAGCGTGATATGGAGGGAGCTCATCAGCTGGGAATCCGTACAATATTTGCGCGCTACGGGGACACCTTTGGCACCGTGGAATCAGGTGCTGACTGGGACGTGGAAGATATTTTCGAGACTGTTGGTATTGTTGATTCACTGAATGAAGCCTGAGAGCAAACTGGGCACCGATATTGTAGAGGTCTCCCGGATTCGCCAGCTTTCCGAGGAGTACGGAGGACGATTTTACCATCACGTTTACACAAAGGGTGAAGTGAAATGGTGCCGAGAGCGTGCCGTGCCTGAAATGCACCTCGCCGGACGCTTTGCAGCCAAAGAAGCAGTTAAGAAGGCCCTTCTTGCGTCTGGAGAGGAAAATATTCCGCTTAGTGGTATTGAGATTATCCGGCAGGATAACGGCCCACCGGAGGTATTCTTGCATCTTGATCTAAAAAGATTTTATCACTGCCAGGTTTCCATCTCTCACACAGATTCGCTGGCAACGGCAGTAGCCATGGTGATGCCGCAATGAGGATCCTTTCCACGCTGGAAGCAAGAGAAGTGGACAGAGTCACTATTGAAGAGCTGGGTATACCCGGTGTGACACTTATGGAAAGTGCCGGGCGTGCTGTGGCTGCAAGGGTTACTTCCATGGCGGATGGCGGAAAAGTGGGCATCATCTGCGGAAAGGGCAATAACGGGGGCGACGGATATGCGTGTGCCTCTTTACTGAAAGAGATGGAGATAGAATGCGAACTCATATCAACAATTCCTGAGGGAAAGATAGCAGGTTTTTCCAGACATTTCTATGATGAGTGCATAGGTAAGGGGATCAGGTTCAGTCACACTAAGCATTTTGAGGAAGTCGATCTTGGGCACTTTGATCTCATTGTTGACGGTCTTCTTGGCACGGGAATTTCTGGGGAGGTGAAACCTGATGCAGCTGAGTGGATCGAAGCCATGAACTCCGTATCCTCACCGGTTCTTTCCATTGATATTCCGTCCGGTATAAACGGGACCAGCGGCTTTGTTTGCGGCTCTGCAGTACAAGCCACCGCCACTGTAACCATGGGGTTTCTGAAACAGGGCATTGTGGTACAGCCGGGAAAATCGCTGGCGGGGGAGATCACAGTGGCTGATCTTGGTTACCCCTCTTCCGCTTTTGAAGGTCTCGGGATGATGAAGAAAACTTTTGATGAGGCACTCGCCCGGGAACATCTGTCTCCGCCGCCTGCAGAAACATATAAGCATCGTCAGGGTAAACTGCTCATTATTGCCGGGTCGAAAGGTTTCACCGGGGCGGCATGCTTAGCTGCAGAAGCCGCCGTGAGAAGTGGTGCCGGACTGGTGGTTGCTGCCGTTCCGGAATCCCTTAATTCAATCTTTGAGATAAAATTGACTGAAGCTATGACGTTGCCGATACCCGATAAAGGAAAAGGGTTTCTGGATAAAAGTGCTCTCGATTTTCTTCAGGAGTGGTTCAACTGGAGTGACGCTCTTCTCATGGGTCCTGGGGTCGGAACAGATGCTCAAGTGGGGGAATTGGTGAAGGATGTTATTCACAAGATCAATAAGCCCCTTGTTCTGGATGCGGACGGGTTGGGACACATCAAAAACGATCTGGATATTCTTTCTCAGCTGGGAGACGCATTCGTTATTACACCCCACCACGGCGAAGCTTCCCGGTTGTTCGGGGTCAAGCAGGAGGAAATCGGTGATGATCTATTCAAATTTGCCTCTAGATCTGAAGGACGATCAGGAGGTGTTCTGGTTTTGAAAGGCTCGCCTACGCTGACGGCTTTCGGAAATAAGGTGATTGCCAACATATCTGGTCATCAAGGGCTAGCTACTGGCGGTACGGGGGATGTCCTCGCTGGAATTATTTCTGGTTTTCTCTGCCAGGGAATGCCGGTTCAGGCCGCCGCCCAACTAGCGGTTTTTGTCCATGGCCGGACTGCTGATCTGCTCCTGGAGGAGAGAGGCTATCGCGGCCTCGCGGCTTCTGATCTAATTGAAAAAATATCCGCTGTCATTGCCAGTTATGAAACAGGCAGATAGTCACCGGGCAGAGGCGTATGGATAAACTGGTTATACACGGCGGCCGCCTGCTGAAAGGATCTGTAAGGATCGGTGGTGCAAAGAATGCAGTTTTGCCTATCATGACGGCCACCATCATCGCACCCGGCAGGTACAAAATCAAACGTGTCCCTAATCTCCGGGATACAAGAACGATGATCAGGCTTCTGGAAATCATCGGTGCTGAGGTGAGCTTTGAAGACGGCACACTTCTTATCGATTCCACCAAGTGCGACAATCCGGAAGCACCTTACGATCTGGTGAAGACCATGCGTGCTTCTTTCTATGTACTCGGGCCGCTGCTTTCACGGTTCGGCTATGCCAAAGTTTCCATGCCCGGCGGGTGTGCATGGGGCCCGCGGCCCGTCAATTTCCACGTTGATGCCATGGAGCAGATCGGTGCTGAGACGATTCTGGAAGATGGGTACATTATTGCGAAGGGTGAGCATTTGAGGGGAGGTGAAGTTTTGTTTGAGGTCTCTTCCGTGGGCGCCACAGGGAATGCTGTTATGGCTGCTGTAAAAGCGTCCGGCCGGACATCCATTTTTTATGCTGCCATGGAGCCGGAGATTACATGTCTCTGCGAATTTCTGAATGCTATGGGCGCCAGGATAAGCGGCATTGGTACCAATAAGCTTCAGATTGAAGGTGTGAGTGAAATGAAGGCTGTGGATTTTGAAATCATACCTGACCGGATAGAAACAGCCACCTTTCTGATTGCCGGAGCGATGGCCGGCGAAAAAGTTATAGTTGAAGGGGCGGAGCCCAATCATCTGCAAGTGGTTCTTAAAAAGCTCCAGGAAACAGGTAGCGAACTTGAAGTAAAGAAAGACAGTATTACCATTGAGAGAAAGGGGAGACCGCGGCCTATCTCCGTGGAAACAGCTGTTTATCCTGGTTTCCCCACCGACGTCCAAGCCCAATGGATGGCGCTCATGTCGCTGGCCGATGGCAACTCCACCATTACGGACAGCATCTACCACGACCGCTTTACCCACATTGCAGAACTGAGCCGGTTAGGCGGAGATATAAGGCTGAAGTACAATGTGGCGAAAGTGAAAGGAAAGGAGCGTTTGCTTGGAGCCCGTGTCATGTCTACTGACATTCGTGCCAGTGCATCTCTGATCCTTGCCGGCTTGGCGGCGGAAGGGCAAACAGACATTTCGCGCATATATCATATTGAACGGGGATATGAGAAGATTGAAGAAAAATTTCAATCCTTGGGAGCTGAAATTTCTAGGGAGTCTGAGTAAAAGCTAAAGATTTTTCAATACTTTCAGGATTTCCCTGGCGGTCACCTCAGGGGTTAGATTGTCGGTAGCAACTCTTACGTTGGCCCGTTGATAATACTTTTTTCTGTCATCCAGCATTTCTTGAAGGATATTGCCAGGATCGCCCCCAGCCTCGATGACCATATCCTTCGATTCCATTCTTTCCACTAGATCTGCAACAGGCGCATCGAGCCAGATAGTGGCACCTGTGGTGTCCATGGTCTGGAATATGCTTTCTTCCAGAACGGTATCACTGTTGCAGGCGAAAACCTGATGCTCCCCCTGAGACAATTCCTGGAGCATGGTCGCCTCCATTTTTCTCAGTGAATCTTCTCCGAAGGTTTCGATGATTTCCTGTAGAGGTCTGCTGTAGATTGCTTCCAGCATTTCGTTTACATCAATGAATGCCCACTTGAGATGGTTAGCAAGGATGCGTCCTATTGTCGATTTACCAACACCTATCATGCCAATGAGGTAAATGTTTCGAAGTGATCCATTCATATTGTTTAGCACGATTATAACAATAGTTTCACATTGGAATCAACTCGGACTCAGAATAAATTGACCTCAGTGCATTGAAGCCAATTCTGCCCAAAGTTTTTTCTGGGAGTCCATTGGCTGAAAAAAGCTGGAGAGGTGGCCGAGCTGGCTGAAGGCGGTCGCCTGCTAAGCGACTGTAGAGGTAAAACCTCTACCGCGGGTTCGAATCCCGCCCTCTCCGCGGTTCCGGGTTGGATTATCTTAATATAGGTTTGAGGCTTGTCAAGAAAAGTAGGACCTCCTTGCCAGGTTTTATTTACTGGTAAGTGCATTTAGCCCTAAATGTAATTCTGTCAAGATCATGGGAAAATGGTGAATTAAAGAAAAGGGATTCCTCGCAAGGGAGGAAAGGTTCTCCTTCTTTATTGATTATTAAGCTCAGTTAGTCAGAGGCGGGAGAGGGAGACACCAATAATTTGCTATTTTGGTCTCCAGGTTTGCCCGTGTGTGGCAAAAGAGCTGTTCGTAGTATCTTTTAGCGTTTTGGAAATTCCAACTTAGTACAAGTAGCTTATATTGAACGCCAGGAAACGCTTTGTCAGAATATGGCGATAGGCGTAAGCTCAAACATCCTTGGAGGCGTGGCAGAGTCTGGTTGAATGCACCGGTCTTGAAAACCGGCGTCCGCCTGTCGGCGGGCCAGAGGTTCGAATCCTCTCGCCTCCGCGAATTCTCAGAACGTTGCTTTGTGGCGGCAAACACCACTTCCTTTCTCTTTTTCTCGATTCACGACTAACTTTAACCATGCCCATTGTTCCGAGAGTCCGTTTTGCTCCCAGTCCTACTGGTGAATTGCACCTAGGAGGTGCCCGAACCGCCCTGTTCAACCATCTTTTCGCCAAAAAGAGAGATGGTAAATATTTTCTTAGAATAGAAGACACTGATGTTCAGCGCTCAAAACAGGAATATGTGGATCAGATTTGCTATTCTCTAGAATGGCTCGGTCTCAAGTGGGATGAACCCATCGTTTACCAATCCAAGCGGCGGGACCACCACCACAATGCTGTCCGACAACTCCTACAAGGTGGCGGAGCCTATAGGTGTTTCTGTACGGTAGAAGATCTGGCACTGAAGAGGGACGAAGCTGCCAAAGCGAAAAAACTGTACCGCTACTCAGGCAAATGCCGGGATCTGTCGGACGAAGAGCTAAAACTGCGACTGAACAGGGCCGATCCTTTTTGTATCCGGATCAGTGTCCCGGGCGGAAAGACCAAATTCACTGACTCCGTTTACGGAAAAATTGAAGTGGATCACAAAGAGATAGATGACTTTATTATCCAGCGGACCGACGGGTCACCCACCTACAACTTTACAGTGGTGGTTGATGATATAGATATGGAAATCAACTGGGTTATCCGTGGTGAAGATCACTTGACGAACACCCCCAAGCAGATTATTGTCTATAAGGCTCTCGGATCAAAACCGCCTCGATTTGCGCACTTGCCCATGATTCTTGGCCCGAACGGCCAACGCCTCAGCAAACGCCACGGTGCCATAGGGGTCCAGGCTTACCGGGATATGGGATTCCTACCTGAAGCTCTGCTTAACTATCTTGCTCTGTTGGGGTGGTCCCCCGGTAGTGATCGAGAGGTTTTTTCCTTAAAGGAATTGACAAAAAAGTTTTCTTTGGATAAAGTGGTGAAGAAGGGAGGAGTTTTTGACGAGAAAAAACTTAACTGGGTTTGCGGCCAGCATATGTCGGGAAAATCTTCGCAGGACCTTCTAAACACCATGCGTGAGCTGGAGCCAGACTGGCACAGTGATCAAGATGAGAACTACCTGTTCAATGTTATCGAGATGGTGAAATCGAGGACCAAATCGCTCAGCGAGCTCAACGAATTTTCCGGTTACTTTTTTGCCGATCCCCAATCTTTTGATGAGAAAGCGGTGAGGAAACGGTGGAAAGATGCCTCTGTAACCAAACTGATGAACAGGTACTGGATGAGTCTCCATGAGCTGACCAAGTGGGAGCCTACCGCCCTGGAGGAGCATCTTCGGACACTTGCCGAGACGGAAAACGTTTCTGCAGGCAAGTTTATTCACCCTGTGCGGATCGCTATTTCTGGACATGGGGTAGGGCCGTCTCTCTTTGATCTTATGGCACTTTTGGGCCGAGAGCGTGTATTGAGACGAATGAATTATGCAATTGATAATTTGCCGCCATCCTAATAGATTGATCTGATATGAGGCGATCAATGGTTATAGCTCTCACAGTTTTCAGCCTGACGGCCTCGCTGCAGGCCAATTCTCGGTGGCTCAATCTTTACATTCCGGAGTTTGACAACCTTCGAAACGATCCATCGGTGGCGTGGCTCAGCTCAGGATTCGCGGACATCCTCTCCAAGAAGTTTACCGATCTTGATGGCGTGCGCGTTTACGGTCGTCCGGCACTAGAGAAAATTCTGCAGGATAAAACTATTCTTTTGACGCATCGTGCGGGTACAGACAATATCCTTATTATTGGGACATTCAGCAGGGAGCTAGACCAGGTGACAGTCAATGTTCAAATAATCAACGTCTCCAATTGGGCTGAACTGGGGCTGGTTCGGACGGTGGGTTCAATGAACAACATCACAATTTTAGGGAGTGATCTGTTTGCCAAACTTACTGCCGGCCTTAAAGAGAATATTCCGCCTTCACCCAAAGCTGGTGAACTGTACCCTCTTGGGGGCTATACAGATATGCCAGAAATGAATCGGCAGACGAAAGAGGTCGGGAAATCTATTGGTCAGGCGCTGGAAGGTCTGGAGAAAGCGATGGATATTTACATCGGTGCCCGGGGGGTAGCAGGGGGGACAGTCCCTTCCCGTGGAAAGTTCAGTCGGGAACTCAATTTTGGCACCAAAGAGACCCCATCAGAGCCGGCTTCTAAAGAAGCCATGATGCTGGAAGAGATCCTTGAGTTGGTTGCTGCGAATCCTTACGGTGTTCAGATTGGTGAGCCAAAAGTGGAGGTCGATCCGGAGAACAAGGGGAAAATGGTTTTTCTTTCCCTTCCGGTGAAGTATTCGCTGAAAGAGGATCTCATCAGCGACATGTTGCGCTCTTTGCCCTACACCGGGGTCCGGCAAGAGGGGACACTTACCACCATTGAATTTGCCCGGAACAAGTTTCCCATCTCCAACAAACTAAGCGATCGCATTGCAAAAGGTGAATTCCGTGTTGTTCCGGTAGTTCAGTTGCTGGACCAGAGTGGAAACGTCTACACTACCATTCTTGACAGCGGTGATCCGTACTGGCACAGCCAATCCCGAAAGAATACTAATACCAGAACAGAGCATATTTTTTCACAGCTGGTTGCTTTTACGGTTAGCGGTTGGTCGCTGCAGGTGACCATGGAAGCTGTGGATATTAATGCAACTTATACTGTTGAGATGCCGAGAACTGAAGTGGGGCAGTTGTCGCAAGTTGTTATTGAATTTGTGCCCGAATCGAAGTTGCAGAAGTTTCTCGCCAACGTCCTTTAGAACCAAGTGAGGAGAGATTGATCATGAGACAGAATGTCGTTAAGGTAGTTGTTGGGTTGTCTCTTGCGGCCACAGGTTTGGCTTTTTCTCAGCCTGGGGAGATGACTTCAGCCAAGAAAACAGCAGCCAAGTGGGTTGACAAGAATAGCAAGTCCATTCAAAAAGCTTCCAAAACAGTGTGGGGTTATGCGGAAATTGCTCTTAAAGAACACAAATCAGCAAAGCTCCTTTCTGGTATGCTTGCCGAAGCGGGATTCAAAGTAGAGCGGGGTGTTTCGGATATGCCATCCGCTTTTGTTGCTGAATATGGGAAAGGTAAACCGATCGTAGCGTTTCTTGCGGAGTACGATGCCCTTCCGGGTCTTTCCCAAAAGGTTAAGACAAGTATTGATCCGGTTGTGGAAGGTGCCGGCGGACACGGCTGTGGTCATTCCCTTTTTGGTGCCGGTACCATCGGCGGTGCGTTGGCGTTAAAGGAAGCCATGGTTAAGCACAAACTAAAGGGGACCATCCGGGTTTACGGCACCCCGGCAGAAGAACAGGTGGTGGCAAAAGTTTTTATGGTGCGGGACGGTCTTTTCGATGATGTGGACGTCTGTTTTGACTGGCATCCATCCAGCAAAAACCGAGTGAGTGTTCTCCCGAGCAAGGCCCTCAGGTCGTTCGAGGTGACATTTTACGGCCGATCGGCCCACGCCTCCGGAGCGCCGTGGGAGGGGGTTTCGGCACTGGATGCTGTTGAAGCATTTCAGACAGGCGTGAACCTTCTCAGGGAACACATGCCCACAACTGGGCGAATTCATTATGTGGTGACCCAGGGCGGCGGAGCACCTAACGTCATTCCGGCGAAAGCTTCCATTTGGCTGTATACTCGTGCCAAGGACTGGCCTGAGGTGATGAAGATATACAATCATGTGGAGACAATCGTAAAAGCCGCCGATATGATGGCGTGGGGTGAGGAGTACGGTAATCCCAAATCGGGCTTCAAACCGGCGGAGATTAATATGCTGACAGGTGTCTATGAATACAACCACAATCACGCAACAGCCAAAGTGATCCATTCAAATCTTTCTCTGATGGGTGCCCCCTCGTACACCAAGGAGGAAGAGAAGTTTGCACGTAACCTTCAAGAAGCGTTTGGTGTTGAAGTGGAAGGCTACCACACGGAAGTTGCGGAGCTAAATCTCGATCCGCCCAGAGAATCAGGCGGTTCCACCGATGTTGCCAATATTTCCTGGACGGCTCCCACTGCTTCATTCGGGGTTAGCAACTGGCCGCAAAATATTCCTGCCCATTCATGGGCCTCTACGGCTGCTTCAGGTAGTGAGCCGGGATTGAAGGCAATGCTCAATGCATGCAAAGTACTTGCTTTCAACGCTATCGATGTGATGTCTGACCCGAGTCTTCTTGAGCCCATGAAAAAAGAGTTTGCCGAGAGCAGGAAGAAGTTTAACTATGAACCGCCGGTAGGACCTGAAGTAAAGCCCAGCTTACCTTCGCATATGAGGGAAGAGTAGAGATTGACCGGTTTGTTTCTTTATTGTTTTCTCATTTAATTTTGGCTGTGAGGCTTATATTTTCCTTCCTGGTCTTAGTGAATTTATTGATGGCCCAGACCTATTCAGTCGGCGATACTGTCAAGGATTTTTCTAAGTCTATTTGTTCCAACGGTGAGGGAGATCTTTCCTTTTACAGCTACAACGGTGCTGAGAATGGTGGAGACAACTTTGTCATCTGGATCAACTTCTTCACCTCCTGGTGAACCTCCTGCCAGGCGGAGGCTCCGACCACTGAAACGATCTACCAAGAATTCAAAGATGACGGATTGATTATGCTTGGTGCCGGTTCTGATTGGGGGCAACCGTACAACTGCAGTCAGTGGGCCAATAAATTTGATCTAACCTATCCACTTTTGGACGATTCAGGGTCCAACCTCTTTTTTGACTTTGCCTGGGACGGCAGTTCACAAGCTGGTAACCAGTACTATATTCCCATGAATATTATTATTGATCACAATATGGTGGTGAGGTATCGTGCCTATGGCTTTAATGAAAATGGAGTAAAAAACGAGATTGAAGATTTAATAGGAGAGATGAAATCGGCTTCAATTGTAGGGGAAGAGACAAAGCACATACAACCTTCATTCATCACGCTCCACTCTGCCTATCCCAATCCCTTCAACCCGTGGACCAACATAAGCTTTACTCTTACTGAAGCAACCGTTACTGATATTGTTATTTACAACAGCCTCGGAAAAGAAGTAGATAAGCTGACCGGTAGGACTCTTTTTGATATCGGAACCCACACAATCCGCTGGGATGCTGAGGATGTCCCATCCGGTGTTTATCTAATCCGGCTGGAAACGCCCCTGGCATCCGCCACCACAAAAGCGATCCTGATTAAATAAGAAAACCCTTCGTTACTGAGGGGTTTTAATGGGACAGTAGCATGTAAGGTAATCGAACACCTTTTATCCTGATAGGGATCGCGACGTCCTAATAGCTAAACGAACTGTCAAGTGTACACCCGGGAGGACTCGAACCCCCAGCCTTCTGGTCCGTAGCCAGACGCTCTATCCAATTGAGCTACGGGTGCAATTGTCTGTAGCGCGTACGGGATTTGAACCCGTGTTACCGGCTTGAGAGGCCGGCGTCCTGACCCCTAGACGAACGCGCCATGCTGGGGAGTAGGGACTCGAACCCCAATTACCAGGGCCAGAACCTGGCGTCCTGCCGTTAGACGACTCCCCAAAAATTATCGAAAAACAGGCCGACAAATTTACCCGCTCCATCACGCCTTCACAAAAGGAAATCCCCTCATTATCGTGCCTGACCCACATTCCCCAGAAATATTGTTTTCTCCTGCTGACCATTTTATATTCATAGTTGACAACGTCTGTCGACGAGAAGAGGTAAGGTACTTTCCGACGGAATGAAAAATAGGGAGAGAAATGAGGTTCTCTGGAAGATGATTTATCTTCGATTAATGAGAATAATAGCTATCGCCATAGTTCTGGCGGTCACAGCCGGGATGGCCCCTCTCTGTGCCCAGGAGGAAGAAGAGGGAGAGGGGATTATCTGGGGTGAAGAGGAAGAAGGTTTTGATGAGGACTTTTTTGGTGAGGATGAAGAGTTCTTTGATGAGGGGGAGGAATTGTTTGAAGAAGAGTTTGGTGCGGAAGAGGAATTCGGGGATGAACTGGATCAATTTCTTGAAGAGGATGAACTGCTGGAAGAAGGATTTGAGGAAGAAAGTTTTGATGAAGAGCCTGTTGATTTTGGCTACAACGTCCGTTTGTCAATGTCATCCCCTAGTTTTGTGAACCATACGCTCATGACGTGGAACTCCTTCATGGATGTACGTCTGGGTGCTGACCTGCCGTTCTCGTTTCGCGTGGGACCCATCAGGATGCGCCTCGGTGCTGAAGTGGTGACGTACAAATTCGAGAACTATCTTCCCGTAGGCGGCAAGTTTAACGGTGTGGGTATTTACGGGATGATGACTTTCCCTGCCGGTCCTTCGGATATGCATTTGGGTGTGGGTGTTCTTGGATCATCACCGGCCGTTGTGTTGGGTCAAAGTTTTGGAATTCCCTATCGAGAAAACATTATCCTAAAGCTGGGAACAAGGGCCACCATGCTTGCCAATCCCCCGGAGCAGATAAAAGCTATCGGTCCCGCTGCCGCTTGGCTGGAAGGCTTTTTCACGGTGGTTTATTCACTGTAATGACTGGCACAAGAGACATGAGAAAAAGTATCCTCTGGTTCATCAGCTTGTTTCTTTTTCTTGCTGTGGTTCCCTGCCAGGCGCAGGAAGAAGAGGAATTTTTCGAAGAGGAGTTTGATGAAGAGTTCCTGGATGAAGACTTCTTGGATGAAGAAGGTTTCATGGATGAGGAAGATGCCTTTCTGGAAGGAGAAGAATTTGGCGAAGATGAATTCTTTGAGGAAGAGAGTGAGTTTGGCGATGAAGACTTCGGAGATTTTGATGAAGAAATGGGAGCACCTCTTG
>JYMV01022370.1_pt2 | contig 45579 bp, 31 predicted proteins | sample 338911 | NCBI WGS metagenome assembly JYMV01 (sample SAMN03354496, study PRJNA234377) | hydrothermal vent metagenome | biome: Deep sea; feature: Hydrothermal plumes at the Eastern Lau Spreading Center, Western Pacific Ocean; material: Seawater | place: Tonga | collected 2009 | depth 2000 m m | reverse complement strand
AGTTATCTCCCACACCTATCCCTCTCCTTGAGGAAGTGATAGACAAACTTCCGGAGGAGATATTTCTGAATATCGAGATCAAGTCTGAGAAACCGTTCGGATTGAAAACGGCTGATCTTCTGGTGAAGCTGATCCGACAGAAAAATCTTCATCATCGCGTGGTTGTTTCCAGCTTTCATCCGTTTATCATATGGCGCGTTAAATCCCTCGATAAGGGTATTCCAACGGCTTATATTTGGAGTAATCAGCTGGTTCCGAAAATTTTAAGAAAACCTTGGTTCATTAACCTGGTACATCCTGATATGCTAAATCCTGAGGCTCATCTGGTTACGGAAAATCTTGTGAGCTATGCCCGTCGTAAAGGAGTGCGCCTGAATGTCTGGACGGTGAACAATTACCCGGCCATGATCTGGCTTTTAAAGCAAGGTGTAGATGGCATTATTTCTGATTATCCTAATTTGATGCTAAAAGCTGCAAATTCTATAAAGGGAAACCAATGAGACTTTTGAACATGAAAATACTATTACTGTCTACTGTCATTCTGTTGACATCCTGCGGACCGAGTGAGTACGTTGAAATTACCACTGATGAGATTTTGGATCACATTAAAACTCTTTCAGATGATCGTTACGAAGGCCGCAGAGCGGGAGAAATTGGCGACAGAAAAGCTGCTCGCTATATCATTCGCCATTTCAGGGCTGCCGGGTTAGATCCAATGGGTGACCGGCCGGGTTCTTTTCGCCAACAGTTCGATTTTATAAGCGGAGTGAAAGTAGGCAGGAGGAACAGTCTTACCTTTATTTACGAGGACGGCAGCAGGAATCGACTCCACAGCGGAAAAGAATTTGTACCACTCGGTTTCTCCTCCAGCGAAGAAGCGTCAGGTGAAATTGTATTTGCCGGCTACGGCATCTCTTCCGATACTTTGGGGTACCTTGATTATGCCGAGATAGATGTGGCAGGAAAGATTGTATTGCTACTCAGGTATTCTCCCGACGGAACCAATCCCCACGGTGATTTCAGCCGTTACTCTTCTCTTAGGTACAAAGTCATGAAGGCCCGGGAAAAAGGGGCGGTTGCAGTCATGATTGCCAGCGGGCCGGCAGATGAGGAAGATGAAAATTATCTGGTGAAGAGCGGTTTTGGTCACCGGGGAGCATCTGTGGGGATTCCTGTAGTTTATCTGACAATGAAATCTGCTATTGACATTATCGAACATGCGGGTAAGGACCTTAAAGAGGTTCAAGAACAGATGAATGAACAGCGGGAATCTGTAACGTTCACGATTCCTATATTTGCTGAGATAGAAACCGATGTTGAAAAAGTACCAGCAACCTCCACCAACATCGTAGGCGGGGTGGAAGGGACAGATCCGGAGCTGAAAGATGAATACATTGTGGTGGGAGCCCACTACGATCATCTTGGTTGGGGCGGAGACGGTGCCATGATCAAGGATACGGTGGCTATTCACAACGGTGCCGATGATAACGCTTCCGGTACAGCCGGGCTCATAGAACTTGCGGAGTGGTTTGCCGTGAATCCTCAACCGCGTAGTTTGATTTTTGTCGCCTTTGGCGCCGAAGAGTTGGGCCTGCTTGGATCAGCAACTTTTGCAGATAAACCTCCCGTTCCGCGGGATCAGATTACCGCTATGGTGAACATGGATATGATCGGTCGGATGGAAGACAACGAGTTTGTTGCCGGTGGTGCCGGGACGTCTTCCATCTGGAAGGATTTGGTGTCGGAGAAAGCATCTGACTTTGGGCTGAAACCCAAGTTTGATAATTCCGGCTTCGGCTCCAGCGATCATCAATCGTTTTACGTCAAGGACATCCCTGTACTTTTCTTTTTCACCGGTACGCACACCGATTACCATCGTCCTAGTGACGATTGGATCTGGATCAACGCTGAAGGCGAAGTGCAGATTGCAAAACTGATCCGAGATGTTTTGGTGGATTTAGGTCGCCGTGATGAACGCCCTGATTTTGTGGAAGTCCAGCAGGAGCAGCACGGCGGTAGGCGAGGGTTTGCCGTTTCTCTGGGAACTATCCCTGACTATGCCACCGCAGATATTGAAGGGATGAGAATCTCCGGTGCCCGGAAGGGGAGTCCGGCCCACAAAGCCGGCATGAAGGGTGGCGACATCCTGGTGAAACTTGGGGACAATGAAATTAAAAGCATTTACGACTATATGTACGCTCTGCAAGAGGCGAAAGCCGGCGAACCCACTGAGGCAGTCGTACTTCGTGGTGGGCAGCGTATAACCTTGGAGGTGATTCCGGCAAGAAGACGGGAGTAACGCACTTCTTGCACAACCATTTTGCTGTAGAGGCGGATAAAGTGTTTTTCCCTCAGGCCATGTTTCGTCAGAAGTTCTCCCCCTTTCCTCCTTTTAATAATCCATAAATTCAATTGTCTAACCAGTAATTTGAGTATGAAAAAATCCTGCTGATTCTCTTTTGATTCAACCTCTCCGAGAGATAATTTCAATGTTGTCCTCATGGTTAAACTGAATGATAAGATAGTTATTCGCGGCGCCCGAGAGCACAACCTTAAGAATATTAATGTTGAGATTCCCCGCAACAAGTTTATAGTCATTACGGGGTTATCCGGATCTGGTAAATCCTCCCTCGCTTTTGATACCATTTATGCCGAAGGTCAGCGCCGGTACGTAGAATCTCTTTCAGCTTACGCCCGCCAGTTCCTGAGCCTTATGGAGAAGCCCGATGTGGACTACATCGAGGGACTCTCACCAGCCATATCAATTGAGCAGAAAGCTTCTTCCCGTAATCCACGCTCCACCGTAGGAACAGTTACAGAAATTCATGATTACTTGAGATTGCTTTACGCTCGCATCGGAACTCCTTACTGCTGGGAGTGCGGCGATCCTATCCAGCGGCAGACGGTACAGCAGATTGTAGATGTGATATTGGAATTCCCGAAGGAAGCAAAGCTTAGGATTCTGGCTCCCGTTGTCAGAGGGCGGAAAGGGCAGTTCAAGGAAGTGTTCAAGGAAATTCAACGGGAAGGATTTTTGCGAGTACGAGTGGATGGTAAATTTCGCAGGATCTCTGATAAAATAATACTCCACAAAGACAAGAAGCACAGCATCGAGGTGGTGGTGGATCGTATCATTCTCGATGATGAGCAGAAGGAACGGTTGACGGAATCTGTAGAATTGGCGCTGAAGATCGGTTCAGGGTTGGTAATTGTGAATCATGGAGGGAAAGGTGAGACCATCTTCAGCGAGCACTTCGCCTGTCCTAAGTGCGGCGTTAGCATGGAGGAGCTGTCGCCCCGGATGTTTTCGTTTAATTCTCCGTATGGCGCCTGTAAAACCTGTGATGGTCTCGGTTCCCACAAAGAGATAGATCCTGATCTGCTGGTGCCGGACAAGAAAAAATCACTTGTGCAGGGCGTCATCGCGCCGCTGGGGGAACAACCCCGGGGAAGCTGGTACAGCGCAATCCTGAAAAGTTTGGCCAAACACTACGGATTTAATTTTACTACACCGTGGTACAAACTTCCTTCAAACATCAGGAAAGTTCTTCTCTGGGGAACTGCCGGTGAAAAAGTAAGAATCCAGTATAAGTCCAGCCGTTTTTCCGGGGACTACACAGGTGGATTTGAGGGTGTGATTCATAATCTGGAGCGGCGGTATCTCCAGACTCGATCAGGCAACATTCAGGAATGGATCGAGCAGTATATGAGTATGCGTCCCTGCCCGGAATGTGAAGGCGCCCGTCTGCGGAAAGAGTCGCTGGCTGTAAAAGTGGGTGATATGGATATTGGTGCACTCTCCAGGCTTTCCATCAGTGCGTCGGATCAATTTTTTCAATCGCTGAAAATGACAGTTTCCCAGAAAAAAATAGCCAAACAGATATTGAAAGAGCTCCGAGAGCGCCTGCAGTTTCTTGCCAATGTAGGGCTTGAATATCTAACTCTGGACCGGAGTGCAACAACTCTTTCCGGCGGGGAGGCCCAGCGCATCAGGCTGGCCACACAGATCGGCTCCCAGCTGGTGGGTGTTCTCTACATTCTGGATGAACCGTCCATCGGCTTACATCAGCGGGACAACAAGCGGCTGATCAGCACATTGACCCGTCTTCGCGATTTGGGGAACACAGTAGTGGTGGTGGAACATGACCGGGAGACGATTGAGTCGGCAGATCACATCATTGACTTGGGCCCTGGTGCCGGTGATGAGGGTGGAAGCGTTATATATGAGGGGTCTCCGCAAAAGATGAATGGATCGGGGAAATCTGTGACAGGACTGTATCTCACCGGCAAACGGAAGATTGAGGTACCTGACAAACGAAGAAACGGGACGGGGAAATTCCTCATATTAAAAGGCGCCAAGGGAAATAATCTTAAAACATTAGATGTATCCTTCCCGTTGGGAAATTTTATTTGTATCACGGGAGTATCAGGCTCTGGAAAGAGCACCATGGTCAATGAAACTTTGTATCCTGTTTTGGCCCGGGAGCTGAACAATGCCCGAACTTATCCTTTGCCTCACAATGAATTAACAGGGACAATCTATCTTGATAAGGTGATCGATATTGATCAGTCTCCCATCGGTAGAACACCACGATCCAACCCTGCCACCTACACGGGAGTTTTTACACCCATTCGAGATCTGTTCGCTCAACTGCCGGAATCAAAAATCCGGGGATACAAGCCAGGCCGTTTCTCCTTCAATGTTAAAGGGGGACGGTGTGAATCTTGTCAAGGGGGTGGCCTGATAAAAATAGAGATGCACTTTTTGCCGGATGTCTATGTTCAATGTGAGGTGTGCAGGGGATCCCGCTACAACCGGGAGACATTGGAGATTAACTACAAAGGAAAAACGATTGCTAACGCGTTGAACATGAGCGTGGAAGAAGCGCTGGATTTCTTCAAAAATATTCCTCAGATTAAACGGAAGTTGCAGACCCTTCACGACGTAGGTTTGGGATATATTAAACTTGGACAGCAGGCGACGACACTTTCAGGAGGTGAAGCCCAGCGTGTCAAACTTTCCAGCGAACTTTCCCGCATCGGTACTGGCCGGACAATCTATATCCTTGATGAGCCCACCACCGGACTCCACTTTGAGGATGTCCGCATGCTGTTGGATGTTCTCAACAAACTTGTGGAGAAGGGGAACACAGTGATTGTTATTGAGCACAACCTAGATGTCATCAAGACCGCTGACTGGATCATTGATCTTGGCCCGGAAGGCGGGGATGAGGGCGGCTTTGTTGTTGCCGAAGGGACGCCGGAACAGGTTGCCAAAGTGCGTAAATCATTCACAGGTAAATTTCTGAAGCCCATCCTGAATAATCGATAAAGAATGTAATGGAATCCCGGACAGATCAACTATGCATCAATACCCTCCGCTTCCTGGCAGTGGATATGGTGGAAGCGGCAAATTCCGGTCATCCCGGCTTGCCGCTGGGGGCCGCCCCCATGGCCCATGTTCTCTGGTCGCGCTTCCTGAATCACAATCCCCGCAACCCTGACTGGTTTAACCGCGACCGGTTTATCCTTTCTGCCGGCCACGGTTCTGCGTTGCTCTACGGACTCCTTCATCTCCACGGATATGATCTCGCTCTCGATGAACTGAAGAACTTCCGGCAGTGGGGAAGTAAGACGCCCGGACACCCTGAAAACGGCCTGACGCCCGGCGTGGAGTGTACCTCCGGTCCACTGGGACAGGGATTTGCCATGGGCGTCGGCATGGCTATGACAGAAAAGTTTCTGGCGGAGAAATATAACCGTTCTGGATTTAATATTATTGATCACTACACCTACGCCATAGTATCTGACGGCGACCTCATGGAGGGTGTTTCCTCAGAGGCGTCATCCCTGGCCGGACATTGGGGAATTGGGAAGCTCATCTATCTCTACGACAGTAACCGGATTTCCATTGAAGGGAGTACAGACCTGGCCTTCACCGAAGATGTGAAGAGCCGGTTCCGCTCTTACGGCTGGCAGGTTGTAAATGTGGATGACGGCACGGACCTTGACGCCATAGAATTGGCCATTTCGGGCGCCCGTCAGGATGCAGATCACCCTTCACTGGTGATGATAAGAACAAACATCGGTTACGGCAGTCCCAAGCAGGATGACGCCTCTGCCCACGGCGCTCCGCTGGGACCTGAAGCGGCTCAAGCAACCCGAGAAAAGCTGGACTGGCCGGCTGAGCCCTCATTCTATATCCCTGAGGAAGTTAGTGATTTTCATGCTAGGAGACTGGAGTCGCTGGCGAGCAAGGAGAAGGAATGGAAGGATCTGCTGGAAGCATACGGAACCGAACATACGGAATTGGCAAACAGCTTAACGGGGGTTATGGCCGGAGAGCTGCCGGAAGCTTGGCGGGAGACCCTCCCGACATTTTCGACTGACGAAGGTCCTCTAGCTACGAGAAGTGCTTCCGGTCAAACGCTAAATAGACTGGCGGAAAAGATTGACAATTTTATAGGCGGCTCAGCGGATCTGTCCCCGTCCAATATGACGGTGCTGTCTGAGAAGGAGACCTTCGGACTGAATGGCGACTGGGGCCCCAACATTCATTTCGGTGTGCGGGAGCATGCCATGGCGGCCATCTGCAACGGTGCCGCGCTTCACGGCGGTGTAGTGCCCTACGCCGGCACATTCCTGGTTTTTGCGGACTATATGCGTCCGGCTTTACGATTAGCGGCGATCATGCAGACGAAGACCATATTCATCTTTACCCACGATAGCATCGGTGTAGGCGAAGACGGCCCTACGCACCAGCCTATCGAGCACATCATGGCTCTCCGGGCAATCCCGGGGCTGACGGTTCTCCGCCCGGCCGACGCCAATGAAACGGCTCTTGCCTGGCAGACGGCATTGGAAACTGACGGACCTGTGGCCATGCTTCTAACCCGACAGAAACTTCCCGTGATTAATCCAGCACCGGCTGCTGATGAATTTTCTCGGGGAGCTTATATCCTGTCTGACAGTGATGCAGTTCCAGACGTTGTGCTGGTGGCTACCGGCTCGGAAGTGGCTCTGGCAATGGCAAGTAAAGAAGCACTCGAAACTGACAGTCTGTCTATAAGGGTGGTTTCCATGCCGTCGTGGGAGTTGTTTGAAAGCCAGCCAGAGGGTTACCGCCTTGAACTTTTTCCACCTGGCGTGCAGACATTGGCTATTGAAGCCGGAATCACTCAGGGGTGGCAGAAATATACTGACAATGTCATGGGACTGGATCACTTTGGAGCTTCAGCTCCCGGATGGGTGGTTTTCGAAAAACTGGGATTTACGGTAGATAATGTTGTTGAGCGGATAAGGACACTTTTTAACAACTGACATACTTTTTTTTGAGATTGTAATCAATGAAAAACCTGGATGAGTTGCGCCCAAATTTTGGATTCTGGGAAAAAACGAAGGACCTTATTGATCAGTGTATTGACCTGATGCTAAACTTCCGCCAGAGCGGTCATCCCGGCGGATCACGCTCTAAAGTACACGGTCTGGTAACAACTCTACTCTCCGGCGCCATGCGGTGGGACATACGGGAGCCGGGGAAGCGCTTCGGTGACCGATTCGTACTTGTGGCGGGGCATACGAATCCGCTGGTCTATGCGGGACTGGCAGTCTTAAACGAAGCTCTAAGAGTGAAATTTGAACAGACAGGTGATGATCGTTATCTGGTTAATAATGCACCTGAGCGGGCACTTTTCTGGGAAGATCTGCTGACCCTCCGCCGCCGGGGAGGCTTACCGGGCCACGCCGAAATGTCCGGCAAGACCCTCTTCCTCAAGTTTAACACCGGCCCTTCCGGGCACGGATCACCGCCGGCTGTAGGTGAAGCTATTGCCCTTAAATACGCCGGCTGTGACGAAGTGAAAGTCTTTGCTTTCGAGGGTGAGGGAGGTCTTACCACAGGAGCGTCCCATGAGGCTAAAAACTCCGCCTACGGCCTGGGATTGGGGAATCTCATCTATTTTGTGGACTGGAACGATTACGGCATTGATAATCGCCCTTTCAGTTCGGTGGTCCACGGTACACCTGTGGATTGGTTCGAACCCTACGGCTGGCGCGTGGAAGGGACGGAAGAGGGGGAAAACTGGGAAGCGATTGTGGCGGCGTACCTGCGGCTCTTTGAGCAGGAGGATGAATTCAGGAACACCCCGAAAATGCTCTGGACAAAAAACCGTAAAGGCCGGGGCTACGGTGTGTACGATAATAAGAGTCACGGTACCGCTCACAAAATGAACTCGGAACTTTTCTGGGAGACCAAGCGGCCTTTTGCTGAGCAGTATGGTGTGGAGTTTGACGGCTTCGGCGAACCCGCACCGCCGGAATATGAAGCACAGAAGGAGCAGTCCCGCCACAATCTGAAGGCAGTGATGGACGTGTTAAGCCAGGATCAGGAGTTGGTGGATTACCTGGCGGATACGCTGACTGGGCTGGGTGACTCTGTCCCGGAGGAGATTGCCTCCTGCCGCGTCACCACTGAAAACCCCGCAAACGATCCGGTGCTGACGGATTTCCGGAAATATCCCGCTGGACTCTTTCTCTCGCCGGGAACGAAAGCGCCCAACCGGAAGGCACTGGGCACATTCGGCTCGTGGATTAACTCTTACTGCCGGGAAAAGTACGGCCGTCCGCTGGTGATCGCCGCCTCGGCTGACCTGGCCGGTTCCACCAATATCGCCGGCTTCGGCAAAGGGTGGGACGGTTCCCCGGACTTCGGGTTCTATGATCGAAATGAGAATCTGGAAGGTACCATTTTGCCCCAGCCCATCACGGAATTCTGCAACTCGGGGATTATGGCCGGCTTGGCGACGGTCAATTTTGCTCATGATCCTTACGAAGAGTTCAACGGTTTCTTCGGCGCCTGTTCTACTTACGCCTCCTTCTCTTACCTGAAGTACGGACTCATGCGGCTTTTCAGTCAGGTAGCACAGGATTCGGAGCTTAAGGTGGGGCGAGTGATATGGGTAGCCGGTCACTCGGGACCGGAAACGGCGGAAGATGCACGAACGCACTTTGGCATTTTCTCACCCGGCGTAACACAGCTTTTCCCGAAAGGTGCCATCGTCAATCTTCATCCGTGGGAATACAACGAAGTTGCGCCCATGCTGGGTGCTGCCATGGCGACCAAAATTCCCATCATCGCCCTCCATCTGACCCGCCCGCCGGTAGAAATACCCGATCGCAAGGCTCTCGGCATGGCGTCGCACCTGGATGCGGCCAAAGGGGCCTACGTCATCAGGCAGTACGATGAAGATCGTCTCAAAGAAGGAGTCGTTATCATTCGTGGAACAAGCTCTACGGCCAATCTGGTGAAACTCCTCCCGCGCCTGAATGAAGAGGGTCCGAATGTGAAAATCGTATATGCGGGATCGTGGCTCCTATTTCAGCAGCAGAGTAAAGATTATCGTGAACAAACTCTCTCAACAGAAGGTATGAATGACGCCATGATCATCACCAACGGATCGCTGCTTCAGATGCACAACTGGACGGCTAACAAGGTTACGGCTGACTATTCCCTCTCCTCCGACTGGGACAATCGGTGGCGAACTGGCGGTAGCCTCGAAGAAGTGGTGGAGGAAGCCCACCTCTCTGAGGAGTGGATATGGAAGGGGATTAAGCGGTTCGCGGATGAGCGGAGTGATCGGTTGGCTCACCTTTAACAACTACCCGCCATAGGCGATGATTATTTTGTAACAAGAAGAGACATCCCAACCCAGCTTTGAGATAAAGGTTAAATTGTCTATATTCCAATTATTATGCATAATACGTTAGGAGTGATAAAAATGAAAAAATCAAGACTGCCTAAAACAGCTATTCTCGTCACAGCATTTATCAATTTTATGTTAATCTCTTTTTTACAGCCTCAAAGTATCATCGATGATTTTTTGAATGGCAACAATACAACCACTCTCAGAGGGACATATCAAGATGGTCTGATAACCCCCAGGGATCTGGATTTTCATAAAGATCCAGACAGGCAATATGAACTTTGGGTCATAAATGAAAATAACGTAAGTGCCCGCAATCATGGCGGAAGTACTGTAACGTATTACAATGCCGGACAGGAGAACCAATGGGCCGAATATCGTAAAGATTCATGGTCCGGTCATTTCATGCACACTGCCAGCGCCATCGCCATCAGCGAAAACGGAACCTTCGCCAACACTTTAGACGTTCAGGACGCGAACAATCAAGGCGGCTACTTCTCGGGTTGTTCACTGTGGGATTCAGATACGTCTATCTATGCCCGTGTCCATCAAAATGATGAGATGCTGGGCAGCCATATAGATATGATTCACCAAAGTCCTTACAGTGAGGGGATTGCCAGTGCCGGCGGTAATGTCTACTGGCTCTTTGATGGCTTTCATAATGCCATCTGCAAATATGATTTTGTAGCACCTCATGAGGAGGGGGGTGATAATCATTCTGATGGTAAAGTCTGGAGGCATTCTGATGTTGCTGTTGATCGGGTTCCCGGCTTATCCAGCCATTTGGAAATTGATCCGGTTTCAGGGTGGTTATACATCGCTGACACCGGTAACCAACGCATTCTTAGAATGGATCCGAATTCCGGGGTATTCGCCCAGAATCTGCCTCCTTATGGAGAATCGCTGGCGCTCTATTGGCGAATGACCGGTACGGACTGGAATATTGTTGCCGATACAGACTTGACTTATCCCACAGGGTTGGATATCTATGATAACAGGCTCCTGATCAGCGATTTTTCCAATGGCGACATTATCATTTATGATATTACCCAGGATCCAGTCGTTGAATTAGGGAGAATTGAGACAGGTTTAAACAATGAAGTCATGGGGCTGAATGTTAGTCCGGATGGGGATATCTGGTACGTCTGCACCAATGCCAACCAACTGTATCAAATTACCGCCGATCATCTCTTAAGTGGAGATTTGACTGGAGACGGCCTGCTTAATATTTCCGATGTTATCAGAATGGTCAACATTATTCTTGGAATAATTACTGATCCATCTGAACAGGAATTGGAAGCCGGAGATATTAACGCTGACACTTTTATTGATGTGTTTGATGTGGTTTTGCTCGTTGATTTAATATTGGGTAATTAACAATTCTGAATAAGGGTATTTGCCCCTTTCTTTTGTTCATTTATCTAAAAGTGAACCCTTGGAAGAGCCTGAGGGGATAACATCAAGAGGTAGTTTATATTTTTGCGATATTTAAGTACTTTTCGACCTACGATTTACTCTGTATCAACGGAACTGTTTGCAATCGCTTCAACCTCACATTAAATTAAGACTTGTCTATTTGTACGCCAGCCAGCTATTTCCCTCATGCCGGACTGAGCATGGGGACCTACCTCGGATAGAAAAATAATGACCGACAGCCACATTACAGATGCCGAACCGAGAGATGAAGATCTTCTAGTAGAACAGACCCTCCGTCCTGACACGTTTAATGATTTTATCGGTCAGAAAGAGGTGGTAGAGAATCTTAGTCTCTATATCGAAGCGGCAAAAAAGCGGGATGAAGCGTTGGATCATGTCCTCCTTTTTGGTCCGCCAGGTCTCGGTAAAACAACTCTTGCTTATATTATAGCTAAAGAGATAGACGCCAATCTAAGGCAGACCTCTGGGCCTGTGTTGGAGCGGGCAGGAGATCTCGCCGGGCTGCTCACAAACCTCCAGTTTCGGGATGTACTCTTTATTGATGAAGTCCACCGGCTCAACAGTGTGGTGGAGGAGTATCTTTATTCCGCCATGGAGGATTATCACATCGACATCATGATTGACAGTGGTCCCAGCGCCCGCTCGGTTCAGCTGAATCTGGAAAAGTTTACGCTTATTGGTGCCACCACACGATTAGGCAATCTCACTTCTCCAATGAGAGACCGCTTCGGAGTGGTTTTAAGAGTTGATTTTTATGAAAAGAACGATCTCTTCCAGATCATCAAGCGGTCTGCTGCCATTCTCGATGTAGCCATTGATGATAAAGGAGCAATGGAACTGGCCGGTCGGTCTAGAGGAACTCCCCGGGTGGCCAATCGTATTCTCCGGCGAACTCGTGATTATGCTCAGGTAAAAGCAGATGGTGTAATTACAGAAGAGGTGGCAAAGAAGTCACTTGAAAAGTTGGGTATTGATGATGTAGGACTGGACAATATGGACCGGCTGATTTTATCTACGCTTGTGGAGAAATTTGAAGGTGGACCTGTGGGAATAAATTCGCTGAGCGTGGCAATTGGTGAGGATGCTCATACCATCGAGGATGTTTACGAGCCGTTCCTTATCAAGGAAGGGTTCATCCAGAGGACGTCAAGGGGACGAATGGCTCAAGACAGAACCTTTGGATACTTGGGTCTGAAAAAACCGATAGATCAGCAAAACATGTTTTAATCAAGGAGGCTGTTAATGTTTCAAAAAAGAATAAAACTGAGATTAACTGATTTTGACTATAATTTGCCAAAAGCAAGAATCGCTCAAGAACCATCTCCACGCCGTGACTATGCAAAGATGATGGTACTTCACAGGAAAACCAAGAAAATCGAACACCGCAAATTTTGCAATCTTCATGAGTACATGCGAAAGAATGATCTCCTCATTATTAATACCACAAAAGTGTTTCCTGCCCGGCTTTTCGCGATTAAGGATCGGACAGACGCAACGGTAGAGGTTTTTCTTCTAAGGGAATTGGAGAACGATCTGTGGGAAGTTTTGGTGAAGCCGGCTCGGAAAGTACGCATCGGTAATAAGCTCCATTTTACCGAGAAGGTGCATTGCGATGTAATTGATAATACCGTTTCCGGCGGCCGCGTGGTCCGTTTTGACTATCCGGGTGACGATTTCTATAAGATTATTGAGGGTATTGGGAATTCCCCGCTACCGCCTTACATAACGCGCCAGGCAACTAAGCAGGACAAGGACCGCTATCAGACAGTTTATGCAGCAAATCGGGGAGCCGTGGCTGCCCCTACCGGCGGCCTTCATTTTACTGAAGGATTGATTAAGAAACTTAAGGCGAAGGGAGTGAAAATAAAGCCCTGTACGCTACATATCGGTTTGGGCACTTTTCGCCCCATTCAGGTAGAAGATTTGACTCGCCATCAGATGGACTCAGAGTTTTTTGAAGTTCCGCCCGAGACTGCTATCGCCATCAATGAAGCCCGGGAGAAAGACAAGAAAATTGTCGCCGTCGGGACGTCTTCAGTTCGGGCGTTGGAGACTGTAGTGGTATCCGGCTTTCAAGTGGCACCAAGAAGAGGATGGACGGATAAATTTATCTACCCGCCATATGACTTTAAAATGACAGATGGGATGATTACGAATTTCCACATGCCGAAATCTACGCTTCTTATGCTTGTTAGTGCGTTTGGTGATAGAGAGTTCGTCCTTGATGCTTATAAACTGGCAATCAAGAAGCAGTATCGCTTCCTGAGCTACGGCGACAGCATGCTCATCATCTGAGCGAAGAATAGTGACTTCAGTTGCCATTATTGTTGGTGCCGGCCGGGGACTCAGGTTTGCGTCAGATTCCCAGACTCAAAAGCAGTTTTTATTATTAGGCGGAGAGCCTCTCATTCTCAAAACTCTTCAGCCGTTTCTAACCTCAAATCGTATTTCCAGTTGTGTATTGGTTGTGCCGAAGAGTGCTGTCGATTTGGTTAAAAAGGAAGTAGCACCCTATGCGTCAGAGGATAATATCCGAGTAATCGCCGGCGGTGAGCGACGGCAAGACAGTGTCCGATTTGGTGTGGAGGCTGCAGACGGTGCAGATGTCGTGGTAGTCCACGATGCCGTCAGGCCGTTTGTACGCCAGGAATGGATTTCCCAGGTTATAGACCGGTCTATTAATAACGACGGGGCAATTGTCGCTTTGTCGGTCAGTGACACACTGAAGAAGGTAGTGGACGGGAGAATTTCTGAGACAATACCCCGTGATAATATCTGGCAAGCTCAAACGCCACAGGCGTTTAGGCGTGAGTTGCTCATGGAGGTGTATGCTTCTGTGGATTGGGAAAATGTCCACGTAACGGATGAAGCTCAACTGTTGGAGATTGCAGGAAAAAGCGTAGCGATTGTTCCAGGGAGCAGTGAGAATTTCAAGATTACCACTCAGGATGACTGGTCTAAGGCGGAAGTTATTTGGGAGCAGCGACATGGAAAATAGAATGGGAATCGGATACGACGTGCACATCTTGGCGGATGGGGAATCACTTGTGCTGGGAGGAGTTAAGATTCCGCACGACAAAGGGATTCAAGGTCATTCCGATGGAGATGTCCTGATCCACGCTGTGGTTGACGCTTTGCTGGGTGCCGCCGGCTTGGGCGACATGGGGAAGTTTTTCCCCAGTTACGACGACACGTGGAAAGATATCTCCAGTTTGCTCTTTCTGGAAAAGAGTGCAGAAAAGCTGCTCAGTGCCGGGATGGAAATTGTGAATGTTGACAGCACTATCATTATTCAAGAGCCGAGAATCACTCCGCACAAAGACAAAATGATAAAGAAAATGGCAGGTGCACTCTCCGTTGATCCCGATCGTATCTCCATAAAGGCGACTACCACAGACGGTTTGGGTATCACCGGTCGCGGCGAAGGAGTGGCGGCCTTGGCTGTGGTTTCACTCAAGGCGAGCTAACCCATTCCTGAATTTTCCTCATACGCTAAAATTAATGTGGGTCTGAAAATTACCGGCCACCGACAGGACGGTCTGCACACTATTCGTACAATATTCCAGGAGATTTCACTTAAAGACACCCTTCGCATTGAACCCCCTGAACATGGTTTTCAGTTCTCTTGCAACCATCCGGATATTCCTCAAAACGAAACCAACATCTGCGTGCGGGCTTGGAACAGACTCAAACAGAGCACTAGCGACATTCCGGATGTGAGAATTGAGCTGGATAAGCAAATCCCCATGGGAGCCGGATTGGGAGGCGGATCGAGCAATGCCGCCGCAGTTCTTTCCGGAATCAATGAATTACTAGGGTTGGGATATTCAGATAGCGAGCTTGAGCGCATGGCAGTCGAGTTGGGGGCTGATGTGCCGTTTTTTATCAAGGGAGGAGTACAATACGCTGAAGGAGTCGGGGATGAGCTTTCTTCATCACAACTCCCAGTCATGGGGGCTGTTCTGTTGATAACTCCTCCCACGAAAGTCTCTACAAAATGGGCATACGCTGAAGCGATAAAATACTTGCCAGATGGCTATTCTACGGGTAAGTTTCCCGCCGCTTCAGGTAATTCTGAAGAGTGGAAGCTTTTTGAGAACGACTTTGAACCTCTGGTTTTTCAGACATATCCAGAGATTGGCACGATTAAGGACCGCCTCTTGAGATTAAATGCGGTTTTTGCCAGTTTGTCGGGGAGTGGCTCGACTGTGTTTGGGATCTTTGAGGATGAAGCAGATGCCCGCAAGGCTCTGACATCGTTCTCTCCGCCCCTCCAAACATTTCTTGCTCATCCCATAAAGATTAGGAATTAGGATTGTTGACCGTCTGCTCGAAGAGTTCTGCGGACAATCAACAGTTTAATTGCCGGGTCGTCTAATGGTAGGACAGCGGCCTTTGACGCCGTCAGTCGTGGTTCGAATCCACGCCCGGCAGCGAAGTAATGAAAAAAGCGAGATTAAGAAATCATGAAGATATTTAGCGGCAGATCAAATCAGACCTTGGCAGTAGAGATAGCTGAGCAGATTGGCACGCCTCTTGGCAAAGTGGAGATTCGCCAGTTCAGCGATGGCGAGTTGTGGGTCCAATATGCAGAAAATATTCGTGGTGAGGATCTTTTTATCATTCAATCCACTCACCCACCGGCAGAAAATATTTTGGAGTTGGTTTTGCTCATCGATGCCGCTGTCCGTGCGTCAGCGGATCGAGTTACAGCGGTAATTCCGTATTACGGTTACGGTCGTCAAGATAGAAAAGATCAGCCCCGTGTTCCCATCTCCGCCCGTGTGATGATTGATCTGTTGAGTAGTGTAGGTGTGAATCGCATACTGACTATGGATTTGCACTCCTCCCAGATTCAAGGTTTTACGGCACTGCCGTTTGATCACTTATATGCCAGGCAAGTCTTGTTTGATCGGCTAAGGCAGCTCGAGCTCCAGCCGGATGGTACAACCATCCTGGCACCTGATGTAGGGAGCGCTCCTATGGCCCAGTCATTCGCTAAACACTTGGGTGTAGGTTTTGCCCTGATAGATAAGCGCCGAACGGCTCCAAACAAGGCTGAAGTTATGCATCTGATCGGAGATTTGGATGGGAAGCAGGTAATAATTTTGGATGATATGATTGATACGGGCGGAACTATCGTGAATGCCTGTCGAGAGGCGCTTGATAATAGGGCTGAAAGCGTAATCGCTGTAGCAACCCATGGAATTTTCTCTGGGGATGCCCCAAAGAATTTTTCAGAGTCGGGTGTAGAGAAAGTAATTGTAACCAATACCGTAAGTCTGTCTGAGAATCGCAAGTTTGACAAACTGGAAGTAATATCTGTTGCAGGACTCTTTGCTAGGGCGATTGAATGTACTCACAACGGTGAATCTATCAGCGCTCTCTTTGAATTCTAATTCTGGAGGAAATCATGGCTAACGAATTTAAACTGGAACTTGATAAACGTGATGGGCTGGGATCAAAAGCCGTTAAATCCCTGAGAAATGAAGGGAAAATCCCTGGTGTATTCTATTCCGCCGATACGGATGCTACACCGTTTATCATTGACAGGCGTCATCTGCACGATGCATTGCAGTCACAGTTCCATGTATATGCTGTAAGCGTCGGCGGGAAAAAACTGCACGCAATCTTAAAGGAAATCCAATACCATCCCGTTTCGGATGAGATAATTCATCTGGATCTCTTTGGTGTAAGCCTTACGGACAAAATTACTATTTCTGTGCCTATTATTTTAAGTGGAGAATCAATAGGTGTGAATGAAGGTGGTATTATGAGCCAAAGTCTCATGGAACTCGAAATCCAATGCCTGGCGACGGAAGTACCGGATGCTGTCCATGTAGATGTAACTGAATTGGGAATGAATGAAGCTCGGCATGTAAATGATCTTGAGTTCGCCGATGGGATTGAAGTGTTGACTCCTGAAGATATGACTGTGGTGTCTGTCACTGCTCCAAAAGAAGAAGCCCTTGAACCTGATATCCCGGTAGAAGAAGATCTGGAGCTAGAAGGTGAAGAAGGAGAAGTAGCAGAAGGCGAAGAGACTCCTGCTGAAGGTGAAGAAGGTGCCGAAGAATCTAAAGGCGATAAAAAAGAAGAAGGGACGTCTGAGTGATTGCATTCCTCGGTCTCGGTAATGTGAGTACACATTACGCACGCACCAAGCATAACTTTGGATTTTGGGTGGTGGATGAGTTTGCCCGTCGCCAGAAACTCTCATTTCACCCCGGCAAAGGTGACTTTGTTTATGCTGAATCGGACTCAGGAGATGGCATGTTATTAGTTAAGCCCACATCCGGCATGAATTCTAGCGGTATCCCGGTAAAGGATATTAGGGCCCGCTGGGAGATGGATCTGAAGAACCTGCATTTAATTGTAGATGATGTGGATTTACCGCTGGGAACGATGAGAATTCGTCCTCATGGAGGAGACGGCTGCCATCGCGGATTAGAGTCAGTCATATATCATCTTGGCGCCATGGATTTCCCGCGGATTCGAATGGGAATTGCAACATCAGAGAAGATGCGGCCGGCTGAAGATTATGTGCTTAAGCCGTTCCGTAAGCAGGATCAGCAACTAGCTGAAGAGATGATCCACCGCGGAGCAGATGCAATGGAATCCATATTGGCAATTGGTCTGGAAAAGACAATGTCTCAATTCAATAGGATGGAAAAAGAGGAGATGGCGGAGTAATGGAAAACTATTTTTATATGATTCCCCTATCAGGTCTGTTGGCACTTGTTTATGCGCTCATAAAGTCATCGTGGGTCAACAAACAGGACCCCGGTAATGAGAAGATGATCGAAATTGGTTTAGCTGTACGGGAAGGGGCTATGGCGTTTCTTGCCCGGGAGTACAAAGTTCTGGCTGTGTTCGTGGTAGCTGTTGGAGCACTTCTGTTTTTCGGAAATCTATCTGATGGTGGCACAAGTGACATATGGGAAAAGACAGAATTAGTGGCGGTCTCTTTCGTTGTAGGTGCTCTTTGTAGCGGTTTGGCAGGTTTCTTTGGCATGAGAGTGGCAACGGCTGCTAATAATCGTACGACACAGGCTGCCCGAAAGAGTCTCAATTCCGCTCTCGGAGTTGCATTCGCCGGTGGATCAGTCATGGGGATGAGCGTTGTAGGGCTCGGAGTTATTGGTCTGTCTTCACTGTTTTACCTTTATGGCGGACTGAGCGAAGGAGTTGAACTTCAGCACGTGATGACCCTTCTCTCCGGCTTTGCCATGGGCGCTTCATCCATTGCGCTCTTTGCCCGTGTGGGCGGTGGAATTTTTACCAAGGCTGCTGATATAGGTGCTGACCTTGTGGGGAAATTGGAGGCAGGAATTCCCGAAGACGATCCACGTAACCCTGCAACTATCGCAGATAATGTAGGTGACAATGTGGGTGATGTGGCTGGCATGGGAGCTGACTTGTTTGAATCTTATGTAGGTTCCATTATTGGCGCCATGGTTTTGGCAGCTGCGGCTGGATCTCCGAATCTGGTGATGTTGCCCTTGTTCTTAGCAGGTGCTGGAATTATTGTCTCCATTACTGGAACATTTTTTGTTCGTACCAAGGAAGGCGGCAATCCTCAGACGGCACTCAATATCGGAACATATGGAGCAGGACTGTTGATGCTGGTAGTAAGTTATTTTATCATACAGGAGTTTGCGCCAATAGAAGTGGTATTAAGTGAAAAGACTGTGTATCCTATTGATATCTTTGGCGCCACCATAGCAGGATTGGCAGCAGGAATTCTTGTAGGGATGTTCACCGAGTATTACACTGCAGAATCACGCGGGCCGGTGAGAAACATCTCTAAATCGAGTGAGACGGGGGCGGCTACTAACATCATTTCAGGATTGGCGAACGGTATGCAGTCCACACTGTTTCCTGTACTCAGCATTGCCATAGCCATTATAGTAGCATACAATTTTGCGGGTCTTTACGGCATTGCAATTGCGGCACTGGGAATGCTTTCCACGACGGGAATACAGTTGGCCGTGGATGCTTACGGTCCAATCGCAGATAACGCTGGCGGTTGTGCTGAGATGGCAGGATTGCCGCCTGAAGTCCGTGAAAGGACAGATAAACTGGATGCGGTTGGGAATACCACGGCTGCTATCGGAAAAGGGTTTGCCATTGGATCTGCAGCCTTGACTGCCTTGGCTCTTTTCGGTGCTTACCAGACGAAAGTAGGATTGGATTCAATAGATATCATGAAACCTACAGTCATGGCTGGACTTCTTATCGGGGGTATGTTACCGTTTCTCTTTTCGTCATTTGCCATGCGGGCTGTGGGTGAGGCTGCGTTCGAAATGATTGAGGAAGTGAGACGGCAATTTCGAGAGATCGAAGGGTTACTGGAAGGGAAAGCAAAAGCTGATCACGCGCGCTGTGTGGATATCGCTACCACAGCAGCCATCAAACGGATGATTGCTCCGGGATTGCTTGCGGTTCTCACGCCGGTGTTCTTTGGCCTGGTGCTGAAAGATCCTGAAATGCTGGGCGGTGTTTTGGCTGGAGTAACAGTTAGCGGAGTGCTCCTTGCAATTTTTATGGCGAATGCAGGCGGATCTTGGGACAATGCTAAAAAATATATCGAAAGCGGAGCACATGGCGGCAAGGGAAGCGATGCTCACAAAGCCGCTGTTGTTGGAGATACAGTTGGTGACCCCTTCAAAGATACTGCGGGTCCTTCCCTGAATATCTTGATTAAACTCATGTCGGTGGTATCACTCGTGATCGCACCCATGATTAAATAACTGGAGAGAAAATGAAATACTACGAAACACTCTATATAGTAAAATCTGAATTTGAAGATGATCGCCTGAATAAAATCCAGGCCGAGGTAGATACATACGCAAAAAAGAAAGGTGGTAAAATCGTTAACTCTTACGTCTGGGGTAAGAGGCGACTGGCCTATGAAGTGGACAAAGAACGTTACGGCACATTTTTACTTCTACAGTACGGGACAGATAATACATTCACTGATGAGTTTAATGATTGGTTTGAGCTGCATAAATCTGTTTTAGCATATATGACAATTAGGCTGGATGAGATGCCTGAAGTGAAAGAGATCAGGTCGTCCACACCAACGGAAACCAAAGCTGACGCATCTGTTAAAACTGACCAGTCTGAACAGACTGCAGACGTAAGCTTTTAGGGAGGAAAGAACATGGCATTCATGGATAGACGACGTATATGCAAGTTTTGCGAAGATCGCGACTTGGAGATTGATTACAAAAATGTAAAAGTAATTCGGAAGTTTGTGACAGATCAGGGCAAAATCATACCGGGTAGAGTTACGGGGGCATGTGCCAAACATCAACGTCAAGTTACCCAGGCAATAAAACGGGCCAGAAATATTGCGCTGTTGTCATATACCGGAGAAGAATTCAATAAATAGTCAGGGAGATTAGAAGGATGGCTAAAGAATCCAGGGGACAGGTTATACTCCGAAAAAAAATAGAGTCACTCGGTGAAGTAGGTGATGTGGTCAGGGTTAAGCCCGGCTATGCTCGAAACTTCCTTATTCCAAGAGGATTTGCAGTGGAAGCTACACCCGGTAATGTCAGGATGGTAGAGGCTCAAAAGGAACAGGAAGACACTCGAGAGGCTAAGGCATTAGCTGATGTGGAAAAAACAGCTGCAAAGTTGGAGGGAATTAAACTCTCGGCCCCCGTTCAGGTCGGTGAGGAAGATAAAGTGTTTGGTTCTGTAACGGCCATGACTGTAGCAGAACTACTCCAGGCTGAGGGCTATGAAATAGATAAGAAACATATCGTTCTACCGGAACCGATTAAAGCACTTGGAGTTTATGATGTCCCGGTGAAACTTGATCATGATGTAGAAGCGATGGTTAAAGTTTACGTGATCAAAGAATAATCAAATTTACTCATAAACAGAAAAAAGCCCTCTTGTTTAGGGCTTTTTCTTTGGATACTGTTCTGCCTGTAGTTACTTCAGCAGGAGCACTTTTCTGGTCTGGGAAAATTTCTCGGATTCAAATCTAATAAAATAGATACCGCTGCTTACGATATTACCAGAATGATCCCTTCCACTCCAACGTAATTGATGTATGCCTGCTTCTTTTGTACTGTTTAAGAGGGTGCGAACCTCCCTTCCGAGAATGTCATATACTATGACCTTTACACGGCTGGGAATAGGAATCTGAAAACGAAGTGATGTTATAGCATTGAAAGGATTAGGATAAGCGGGTGAGAAGGAATATTGATCGGCAATTGCAGTGGACTCACCGGTTTCCATAATGGCGTTCGGTGGAGCATCTGTAGTGAACTTGACTGCCACGCCTTCTGTTGGCATTACCGCCCCTGCAGCCAGATGTTGATTAAATAGGTACTGCACACCCAAATTCTGATCAGGGGATTCGATGCCCACGGTGGAGTAGTTGCCATTGGCATCAATATCGTTGATTTCCTGATACTGGAAGACAATTTCACCATCACCGGTAGCAGTCGGGTAGAGGGAAGGATCGTAGAGAATTAATTGAAATGTTTCCCGCACACAATCTGGACAGCTTTCATCGTCCTCGCCGTTTGCGACATTGTCCCACTGTATAATCAGCCGACCGTTTGATGCATCTTGCCAGGCATAGACATGGAACGGCTCAGTACCATCATTGTCGTCAAGATCGTCCATGAAAGGAGCTATCATTCCGAACGGTCCCATGGACATGGGAATGGAGAAATTCCAAAAGTAGTCAATCGCACTCGGTTCAACTGAAATCCACCCGTTAGAACAAACGGTTATAGAATCGTACCACATTCCATAGTAACGGAAAGGGAATCCAATTGAGATATCGGTGTGTGTGTCATCTGTCAGCCCCAGATCTTCACCGATGCCGCCTTCCTCCGGATTTAGTTCTAACCAGTCATAATCGGGAGCTTCTTCATACTCTACGTCACTGTTATCGTAAGCCCAGTAACCGTAATCATCGGGTGGTATGGGATCAGATGTTTCCACAGGTCCCACTAAGAGAGAAACAGTATCTGCAGCGATGGGTTCGTCACCAATTTCAATCTCAACACGGAATCGGACTTTACTTCCCCGGGGGATATCCTCCACTTGACCCGTAACGACAGTCCCGGTCAGTTCTGTGGCGAAGGCACTGATATTCATTTCTTCAGATGTAAAGGTGGTGTTTGAGGTACCTTCGTCTAAGGCTGACAGCCCAACAGTTATGCCCTGGTAATCATCTGGGGAGAGATTGGTAATCTCAATAGACAAGTCAAAAGTTTGGTTAGCTTCGATATAATTCTCACCGGAAGCAATAACAGGGAAAACATCGAAATAACCGAGGATGGGGGGATCAAAAGGTGTTCCATCATCTTCCACAAAAGATAGAATAATTTTCTTTTGCTGGAACTGTTCAAGATTTAGATACAGATTGAGCTCTGTTTCCTCGCTTAATCCAGAAAAGTCTATGTTCAACTGTCCATCTGGTCCAGAGACTCCTTTGCCTATGAGAACATCATCAAGAATGAGAGCTCCTACAACATTTTTTAGGGGGATACCATTTTCATCTGATATAATCGTTTGGATAAAGGATCGATGCAGCTCAGGTATCTCCTCGACATCTGCTGAAAGCTGGCTTGGAGTTGTAAGCCATACTGGGAGGCTGGGGTCTCCAATGATTCCATAGATGTGATGGTAAAATTCTACCACATCTCCCGGACCGGCAAGTTGGGGAAATTCATCTATGAGAGCCTGTTTCCCGGCAAATAGTGCAGGCCCCAACTCCGCACTCCTGTTTTCGAGCAGATTATCCCATGTTGTACCGCAGATAACATTATTATACTTGGTATCGGTATCAAGGTCAGATGGGCCGATGACAGCTACAGCTCCTTTTGGATTGGATGGAGTCCCCTTTGTGATTAGTTCCTCGCCGAAACACTTCGACGGTCCGGTTTGAGGATATAGATCTGCCCCAAAGTCACCGGTGTTACAAACAAAACTCATGACAACGGGCAGCTTCCAGCCGTGATTAAGATCGTTTAAATCTTCTATGTAAAAACTGGGACGGTGCCAACCGTGGGAGTTTCCCCACCCTCTGTAGTTAATGATTCCTACACCGTTGGACCATGACTCAGTTACGAGAGGATTTTCTATTACCTGATAATTCATATGGAAATAGGCTGTATCAATGCTGGTAAATCCGTTATTTAATAATCTTTCCATCAACCACTGGGATGTCCAAACAGGCGTCACGGGCCACTGCTCAGGTGGGACCTCCATCCCGTCATTCGTTTTATAATTTCCAGCGACTAGCAGGGCTCTGTTCAGGTAATCCAGTTCACCACTGGATTGAATGTTCTCCATGCGAATGTATTCCATGCTTCGGACTTTCACATTGATAAGGTCACCGATATTTCGAATAGACCACCGCCCGATAAAGAACTTAGGGTCAAGTATGTCGTAATTTTCAGATTCCGGATTATCATCAAAAAAAGTATAGGGATAATCTGTCACATCTTCTTCATCTTCATTAATGGAAGCGATGAAAAAAGTAGGGATTGTGTAATCTCCATTTACGTCACCTACTAACAGTACATATTCCAGCAGTGGGTGTGAAGCATGGTAAGCTTCAAGGTAAGATCTGATATCAGTAGATGTTTCCAAATTTTCTTCATCAAGAGTGATGATCTCTACATCAAATCCCTGTGTTTGTTTGAAAATGGTAAAGTTGTCTCCGTATACGGGAATTCCGTCTGGGTTTGTTAATACGTCCCGCAGTTGGCTGTTTGCGAGAATAATGAGATAGTCACCTCGTACAAGGTTAGCTCCCTCGGGGGCGAAACTCTTCCTCGAAATTGGTACAACAGTATCGACGGCAGTTGCAAGGGATGCCAAAATCAGAAAAGAACTTATTATTTTAAGATTAACAGTCATTTCAAAAGCATAACCTTTTTGACTGATTCAAAGTTTCCAGCAGTCATTCGCAGGAAATATACACCACTTGAGAGATTTTCCGCATCCCAAATAACCTCATGCTTTCCATTTATTAGACTGCTACTTGTCAGCACCTTTACTTTCCTACCGAGCAAATCATAAATCACCAACTCCACGTCTTCCGCTTGTGGCAGAACAAAACGGACCGTTGTTTTTGCATTGAAAGGATTTGGAAAACACCCATCCAGAGAGAACTGGTCAGGAAGTCCATGAGGCAGGTTATTGACATTTTCTTCATCTTCCCGCCCTATAATTAAGAGCTCATCAATCTCAACCCCGCGATATTCAACTGAATTATCAGGGATGATACCTATTTCCAGGGATTGCAGTTCTCCAAGGCTGCCAAGTGGGTGAATCTCTGTATGGTGGGTCCAGTCTTGATCGTTCCACCAGATAATTACACTATCTTCACTCCCCGCGACGATTAAGTAAGCACTGTCTAAATCCCACTCAAGTTCATATTTTAGTTCAACTAAAAGTGCATAGTCTTCGCTAGAGTTAATCCCGGAAAGTTCAGTCCAAATCGACACTGTGTCTTGGGAGTAAGTCAAATCACTTTGTGAGAGTAGGGCACTGTTTTCAATCGTCCAGTCACCAGTGATTATTTGCCATCCACTTAGATTGTCGAATGATTCTGAGTAAAGCTCTGTAGAAAGATCCATACTTATTGCCAACAATGTATCTGACAGAATCTCGACTTCGAGAAACTCCGGAAACAGATCATCAGCCCACAGCTTAAGTTGGTAAACACCTTCAGGGAGTATAAGATCAAGTTCGCCTGAAAAATCTTCATTAGTGACCGTACCGTGGTAATCTGTAATCTCCAAATTGATCAGACTGGAAAACGATCCAGGTGTGGTTGCGTTCACATTTAGGAGATACTCAGGCAGCGGTTGAAGAGCGACATCGTGGGTCAGAATGGAGTTGCTGGTGGGTGTAACTGCGTCACTATACATTTCGTAGCCACGGGTGGCTACCTTTAGCGAATAAGTCCCTGCATCCAAAATCCGGCGGAATCTGCCAAATTCGTCTGTCAATCTTGGCTGAAGCATGGGACCGCTCAATTCGGATATTTTAACACAGGCTGAAATGGGCACACCTGTTTCGGCGTCAGTGATCAACCCTGTGATCTGGTAAGCCGGTGCCCCAGCATCCCCCTGCCCGTAGCCTATAGCACGGTTCATCAGATAGAAGGCTGCGATGGTATGTTTTGCTATTGTTTCTTCTATCAGATCAATATCGTCTGGTTGTATGTTTTCAGAACCTACCTCGATGAGATATTGGAAACACCCTGTTCCTATATAAAACCAGTCGTGAGCATTACCACGGCGGGAAGAGCTCCTGACCGGAAGATAGTAACCATCGCCGGCCTCGTTTGGGAGCAATGATGTAATAGCTTCGCCAATCGTTGAAATTATGGCGCCATCAGGTGACATCTTTCCCTCAGCCCACAACCAGGGATAAATTACCTGTTCAGAGACGTTTCCTGACCGGGAACTGTGGTAAGCAATTGACAGCAAGAACCGTTCGTTCAAGGCCAGGTCTTGGATGGCTTGGGTTTCCAGTTCAGATAAAGGAGCCTCCCCGCGGTAGTAATCGAAGTGGGCCTGATAAGTACCTCCACTGTTGTCCTCTTCCCAAAGTCCATCACCAAAGATCCAATTGAAGTCGTAGTTGCGGTTCAGGTCCACTCCGTCTGAATCATTTCCGACACCCTCCAGGAAATCGAACATACCGTCGAGGTCTGTATCCCGTTTGTTCTTCCGGAATGTCACGTCCTGTAGCCACTCCTCTCCGTCAGTATAACCATGGACAACAGTAAGGCCCTCTGGATTATGGGTAGGAACTATCCAGATCTCAGATGATTCCAAAATGGCCTGCATGTTCTGTCGATAGGATAGGTGGTCATCGGGATGGAGGAACATATCGATGAGTTCCATGGTGATTTCTACACCATATATTTCTTCCGCGTGGCACTGCCCTAGAAATAACACCCGTGGTTCATCTTCCCTGATATCGGCATTGTAGGAGAGTCTGACAGCCCAGAAAGGGAGACCTTCCTCCATCGATTGACCAATCTCTTCCAGATGGTAGATAATTCCGCTACCGGGATATGACTCCGAAGGATTACTGTTATTGCTGAACTGTTCATCCCAATCCGCAAGTTGAGCCTCTACTTCTTCGTAAGTGTGGTAGCGTTCTATTAGAGGACTTTGAGCCTCTGCAGGGACAGAACCCAGAAGAAGAGAAAGGAGAATAAGATGTAACCTTATTTTTTCCTTGATTACCATCATAATATCAGGTGAATTTAACCCTTTTCATGGACTTTTAGATATATGATAGGTTTCTGTGATAGAAAACACGAGTATCTCAAATAGTTTGTGTATTTCACATAGAATTTCGCAAATTGCCGTGCTATGGATGTAATGATTATCTTGAGGCAACGATGGCTAAGGTGATTTACCGAAAAGAAAACGGAGGCTGGCTGATATCTGCTGCCACCACAGTGCTGTTGTTAGTCTCTCTATCGACTGCTGGTACTGTGGGCCCGTTTGAACACTTGGGGAGTGATCTCGGGGTGGATCGGGTCAGGTTCAAGCTGGATGAGTTGACTATCCAAAGTACAGGTGAGTTCATAAAGATATCGTCTAGCGGCTCCGGTACTACAAGTCAGTACGGACTTCCAGAACTTCCTGCCTTTTCTACCATGTACCAGATTGATCCGGGAAAACTGCACCAAGTTGATTTCACCGTGGTAGAATCGCATGTGTTGGAGAATGTCACAATCTTCCCTCATCAGCATCCCAGATCAGAGGAAGGTTTTCAATACAACAATGCATTTTATTCGTCAGTGACACCGTTTCCCGTGGAAAATTTGACTGTTTCGGAACCGCAAATCATGCGTGGCATGCACCTTATAAACGTCAGAATCGTTCCGTTTGTTTATCATCCTAACGAAAACCGATTAGAAGTTTTCGACGAAATAGAAATTACAGTGGAAGAAATTGGTGAGTCTGGTATCACAGATTACGGGACAATGCCTCGATCCAGAGCTTTCGAGACTCTCTATGAACAGTTAGTTGTCAATTATGTTGAGCCGTTAGATGAGAAGTTTCAACAGCCGAGCATTCTCTACATCTGCGGCGGCTCTTCGGAATCCAACTCATATTTTCAGGATTTGGTGGAGTGGAGACATCAGCGCGGATATAAGGTTTACACTGCTTCCCTTGATGAAACTGGATCGACTGCCAATGATATCAAGGATTTTATTTATAATGCTTACTCCCGATACAATCCACCGCCAGAACATGTTGCTTTCGTGGGAGATGTAGGGGGTTCATATAGTGTTCCTACTTTTTACGAAGGTTGGGGGCATAACTCATACAATAACCAGTGTGAGGGCGACCAGCCTTACGCTGAGCTTGCTGGCGGAGATCTCCTACCGGAGGTTCTTGTGGGTCGTATTTCTGTCCGATCTACCAGTCATTTGTCTACAGTTACCAATAAGATTATCAGCTACGAAAAGGCTGAGTATCTGGAGGATATTCAAGGCTACTATGAGCGTGCTGCCCTTATAGGAGATCCCAGCAGTTCGGGTATTTCTACCGTTATCACCAACGAATATATTGAGGAAGTGCTCGATGCCTACGGTATGGAAGATATCCGCACAAAATACAGCGGTAGCAGCTGGTCCAGCTGGATGCGAAACCAACTCTCCGATGGGGTTCTTTACTTTAACTACAGGGGTTATGTGGGGGTAAGCGGGTTTGACAATTCGGATATCAGCGCGGCGAACAACGGGTACATGTTGCCATTTGCCACTGTTATCACCTGCGGGACGGGTTCTTTCGCTGAAGATAATACCACCCTTTCGGAACAATTCCTTCGTGCGGGAACTGCTTCAACGCCTGAAGGTGGTGTAGCGGCTGTCGGAACGGCAACTTGGAATACTCACACCCTGTTTAATAATATTTTGGATATGGGAGTATATGACGGCATCTTTGTTAAGGGGTTAGAGACTGCCGGTGCCGGCTTGGCAAGTGGTAAGCTTGCTCTCCTTGCAGCATATCCTACTAATCCTTACAACTGGGTAAGCGCTTTCACACAGTGGAACAATCTTATGGGTGATCCTGCCACCCATTTATGGACGGACACACCTTCTCTCTTAATGGTCGAGCATACAGACGCTGTCTATTTGGGCACTAATTTTGTGGATGTAATGGTTTCGAGTAACCAAAACCAGCCCGTTGAGGACGCCCTGGTTTCTGTGGTGTCATCGGATGGTGAGCTGCAATATATTGGATATACGAATGAATTGGGAGAAGCTACACTGATTTTTGATCAATTGGTGGAAAGTGACATGACAATAACAGTCACTAAGCGGAATTGGAAACCATACCAAGGGTCTCTTTCTCTTCTTACGGGCGATATAATGGTAAACTTTGATGGTACTTCTAATATTTTTGTGAACGATGAAATCGGGAATGCCGACGGTTTGGTGAATCCGGGTGAGACGATAGGTTTATCGCTCCCGCTGAAAAACTACGGTTCAGAAAGTGCGACAGGTGTGATTGCACACATGACGTCAGGATCTGAGCTTATAACAGCATTGGATTCAACAGTTATTTACGGAGAGATAGCACCAGGCGAATCGATTTACGGAGATCAATTTACCTTTGTTCTGATGCCCTCTGCGGTTCAAAGTGAAGATTTGGATTTACATCTAGAAATAACTGATGATATGGGTAACGTATGGCAGTCAGCGATCCCTGTGGAAGTCAGTGGCAGTCTTCTTCAGATATACAGTCTGGATATCGCCAATCCGGGAGAGACGACTGAACTAACAATGGTACTTAAGAACGAAGGCGAAACGGAGTGCGGGGACGTATTTGCAAATTTGAGTTATCATGGTGAACTACTGGAAATTGTTGACAGCGTCGGCACATGGGGTTCGATTCCTCCCGGAGAGTATGCAACCTCCTCAGATGGGTTCACTGTTACTACCGCAGAAGATGTAATTAATGGAACTATGATTCCGCTCAATGTCCACATCCAGAGTACGGAAGGGTACGATCAGACTGAAATTTATCACCTGCAAGCGGGTGAAGTTACGGTTGAGGATCCCCTCGGCCCTGACGAATACGGATACTATATCTATGATATGGGCGATATTGGCTACGATTTAGCACCGTTCTATGACTGGGTTGAAATTGATCCCGGGCATGGCGGGAACGGGACGGACCTTAATCTCAGTGACAACGGAAATGGAAATTACAGCACTTCCATCAAGCATATTGACCTCCCCTTTGTCTTTCGCTTCTACGGGGTGGACTACGATGAAATCACCGTTTGCTCGAATGGTTGGATTGCTCTCGGATACTCCACCATGGAGTCGTTTAGGAACTATCCCATTCCTGGACCTGGCGGACCTTCTCCAATGATTGCAGCTTTTTGGGATGATCTTAAAACCACCAGCGGGGGGGATGTATTTGGCTATGAAGATCCGGGTGGGGAGTACATTATTATAGAGTGGTCCGACATGAGAACTCAAAACAACAACCACCTTGAGTCATTTCAGGTAATCCTCTACAATATTGCCGTTCCCCCATACGGTGATGGTGAGATAAAAATGCAGTACAATGAGTTCAACAATACGTCGTCAGGGAATTTCGGTGGTTATCCTCCAGTTCACGGGGGGTATGCGACTATTGGGATTGAAGATCATTTAGCAGCTTGGGGTCTGCAGTACACGTTTAATAATGAGTATCCGACCGCTGCCGCTCCCCTAGGAGATGAGACAGCATTATTTATTACGACGAGATCTTCTTCGGTTCTCCCAATGCCTGAGTTAGTCTACTCGCCGGACTCTGTTGATATGGTGGTTGAAATAGGCGGGACAACATCTAATGAAGTAATAATTTCAAACGGCGGTGACGAAGGCTCAACACTGAACTATACCATTGAGAAAGCTCCGGCTCCGCCTTTTGAGGTTAGCGCCGGTGGGCCAGATACTTTTGGATATGAATGGAGTGATTCAGAAACAGACCCGAGTCTGGGTTACGATTGGATTAATATCCCCACGGCCAATGAGGTGACTTTTACCCACAACGATGTAGCATCTGGGCCATTTGACCTAGGATTTGATTTCCCTTTCTACGGGGAGATTTATACCCAGTGCATCATTAATCCAAATGGGTGGGTTGGTTTTGGTGATGACTGGGCCGGTTGGCAGAATACAGACATTCCCGATCTGGACGCACCCCGTCCTGCTGTTCTTGGATTTTGGGATGATCTGGATCCACTACAAGGTGGTTCCGTGTATTACTATAACCTATCGGATAAGTTCGTAGTTTGGTTTGATGACGTTATACACTATCCCGGTTCAATCGAAGGTACGTATAATTTTCAAATAGTATTGCATATCGATGGGGAAATCCAAGTTAATTATCAGTCAGTATCTGGAAATGCTAGCTCACAGACAATCGGAGTCCAAAACGCCAGCGGAACTGTGGGGCTTCAGGTGGTCCACAATGACGATTATGTGGAGGATAACCTTTCACTCCACTTCCGGTTTCCCCAACCAATAGATTGGATGACGCTTACAGGAGAACTGAATGGGAGTCTCCTATTCGGTGAGAGTGCTGTGATTGGCGTGGAGGCGGATGCCACTGACCTACAGTTGGGAAATTATGGTGGTCTACTTACCATAACTTCAAATTTTCAACCGCTAGAAACTATTCCGGTGAACCTCACTGTGACCGGCTACCTTCCACCGGTAGCTGTAGATGATTACTACACAGTATCAGAGGATGACACTTTGGCCGTTGTGTCAGAAGAAGGTGTCATAGCCAACGATTCTAACCCCAATGGTGATACTCTCACCGTAGAACTTGTAAGCGATGTTGGTTCCGGACACTTGTTGCTGGAAGCCGATGGATCTTTTATCTACATTCCGAATTCGAACTTCTTCGGTGAGGATAGCTTTAGCTATACGGCAAGTGATGACTCCATGCAGTCTGATATTGCTATTGTGACCATTGCAGTAGAGCCAGTGAATGATCCACCAGGAGATTTTGAAGTGTTAGCCCCAGCCCTTGACACGACCATTGTTATCACTCCCAGGAATCTTTCGGATTCACTTACGTTTCAGTGGAGTGAATCTGAAAACGTAGATGAGGATGAGATTTTATACAGCCTAACCAATGTGGAAGGTCTGGATTTCCTTGAGGAGTTCGTAGAGATAGAATCTACGGAGCTCGTCATAATTTATGAAGAACTTGCGGCGCTTATGGGTGAAGATATGGTATCAGGTTATTGGAATGTGAGCGCTGATGATGGTGAATATGTTATCTCTGCTGGTAACGGGCCCTTTGCTCTAACTATTGATAAGACATCCCTGAGCTTAAATGGGGTCGTCATCCCGACGGAATATTTTCTACATCAGAACTATCCCAATCCTTTCAACCCCGTGACAACAATCGTCTTCGATCTTCCAGAAGCAGTAGATGTCCGGATAGAGATTTTTAATGTTCTTGGTCAGCGAATTCGAACTCTGGTGAACCGTCCTCACCAGCCGGGAAGCTATCGGTTGCAATGGGACGGTAAGAGTGATTCTAGGGCAGCTGTAACATCGGGTATGTATATATGTCGCATTCAAGCTGGAAACTATATACAAGAGCGGAAACTGCTCCTTATGAAGTAATCTTCTCGGCACCTGAGAAAACCATATTCTAACAAATGTTTAAGTTGGATTACGAATGGGAGTGGCTTGTACTGGCCACTCTTGTTTTTCTCACAGCCCTGCTCATTGTGCTGGGTCTGAGAGAGTTTTTACAACTTTCTCGTTCTGTAGCGAAAATCCCTATCCGAATTCATGTAAACGGTTCACGCGGGAAGTCATCAGTAACGCGTCTGATTTCAGCTGGGTTACGGGCGGGCGGCTTAAAGGTATTAGCAAAAACAACCGGCACAGCTCCAAGAGTGATAGGTTTTGACGGGATTGACCGTTCAGTTCATCGCCTTCGGTCTGCTTCCATCAGTGAACAGATTAAGGTATTGGATTCATTCTCCAAACAGAAGCCCGATGCTGTAGTGTTGGAGTGCATGGCGGTTCAGCCTGAGTATCAATGGATATGTGAACAGCAGATGGTTCGAGCTACTTTGGGGGTGATCACAAATGTTAGGTCAGATCATCTATCAGAGATGGGTCCTTCATTAAAAAATGTGGCCATGTCATTGAGCAACACCATTCCCCAAAATGGACAAATGGTAATTGGGGAAGACCATTTTTCTGTGGAATTTGAAACAGTGGCGGCCAAACGAAATACGAAGCTGGACGTTGTCACGGCTGATGCTGTCTCCTCAGAAGAAATTGCAGCCTTTCAAGAGACAGTACATGCTGATAATGTTGCTGTTGCTTTGAGAACTTGCGAATTGACAGGGATCGATAGAACTGTTGCGCTGGAGGGGATGGTTACTGCAGCGCCAGATCCCGGAGCTGCAGCTTTCATGGAACTTCGCTCTAATGAAAAAGAAAACACGTTCTTTAACGCACTCGCCGCCAATGATCCTGAATCTACCGGTGTTCTCTGGTCGCTGGCATTTGAGAAAACTACTCGGTCAAAGGTTGCTGTTTTCCTCAATTCGAGAGAGGATCGTCGTCAACGGACACACCAGCTCCTGGGCCTTTTGGGGGATCAAATGCATACCGATCTGCTGGTTATACGAGGGGATCATATTCCTCCAGTACTCCATCATGATGGAATGGAGATTAAGATTTTCCCAGCTTCAGTCCAGCCTGAGGAAGTTGCAGAGTATTTTATGAATTTGGATGACCACTTAATATTTGCCATGGGGAATATTGTTGGCTGGGGGCATGAATTTGTGGATTATCTTCGAGAGAACTACACCAATGGTTGAAATTGCATTAGGCTTGGGGATAGTCCTCAGTTTAGTCCTGACAGAAACACTTGGTGTAACTGCCGGCGGCTTGATCGTACCTGGATACATTGCCCTCTATCTGCATGATCCACTGAGAGTGATCGGAACGTTTGCAGTAAGTTTGATAGTATTTGGAATCGTGCGACTTCTCAGTTTTAGGATGCTTATTTTTGGGAAACGCCGGCTGGTAATATGCTTGCTTCTGGGATTCCTCCTGGGGGCTCTGTCCAAGCAATATCTCTTTTTCGCCGAAGAGCAGTTGAGTCTTGCTGCCATCGGTAATATTATCCCTGGTCTAATTGCCAGTTGGATGGTACGCCAGGGAGTCGCGCGTACAATCAGTGTAGTAATGATTACCGCAATAATTGTACAGCTTACCCTCATGGTCATAGGTCTGGAAGTTCCCCATGTTTAGGCCGTATATCCAAAGATTGGAGGTACTTATTGTCTTGGCACTCTTTTCTGCGGGACTTTTCTATTGGGCTGCAACTTCAACAGTTATTGTTAAAGCCCGGGGTTATGATTTGAAGATCTCTGCAGCTGAAAAGATGACTGAAGCCATGACTGTCCTTAAAGAAGTTCGTCTTGGGAGTGAAGGGGTTATAATGGACGATAACCCCAATGATCCAAACGGTACAATGTTGGTTGGTTCCGGGGCTACTCCAATTACTACAGATAGGGGTAATCTAGATGCCAAACTGACCACGCTTAACCCAAATTTCTCAGCAATTATAGTCGATATGCTGCTTGCTGCAGATGTGGGAAAAGGTGATACAATTGCAATGGCGTTAACTGGCTCTATGCCCGGTGCTAATATAGCTGTTTTAGCTGCTTGTGAAGTTATGGATATTTACCCTGTAATAATTACCTCGGTTGGGGCATCAGAGTGGGGCGCTACGGATCCATATTTCACCTGGGTCGATATGGAATCTGAACTAGTGAGAGGTGGCGTATTTAAATCATCCTCTATAGCAGCCTCAGTGGGAGGTGGCGGTGACTCAGGAAAAGGGCTTAGCAGAAATGGTCGAGATCTACTCTGGGAAGCTATCTACCGAAACAATCTGCAACTAATTCAAGAAAAATCTCTCAATTCAAGTATTGCCAGAAGAATGACTTTGTTTAATGAGAGTCTAACTCTTTCAAATTATAAGGTATACATTAATGTGGGGGGTGGAGCCGCCAGTGTTGGACCCAGGATTAATGCTCGTTTAGTACCACCGGGTTTAACATCCGCAGCATCTCTAAGGGGGGGCTTGTCAGACTGTGTCCTCAAGAGGTTTGTAGATAGTGACATTCCTGTTATTCATATTCACAATATTGATGAACTTACGTCGAAGTACGATCTCCCTTTTTCTCCCATACCCACTCCTAATATTGGTGATGGGCAAATATTTTCTCGGCATACGTTTAACCAAGTAAATTCATTCATTGCGTTGATTTTATCCCTGGGCAGTCTGATAATAGTTGGTATGAAAAGTCATAGAAAGATAAAAGAGGCCGTGGAGTATGATCCTGAAGTATTGCTCTAAAAAATCATCCTCATTGATTCTCATTTTACTCCCTCTGTTGTTCTCAGACGGTTGGACAAAAACTGTATCACCCGCTCAGAAAGACAAAAAGGAAATTCTTATAATTGGCGAAAAGCGGAGGACCTATTATCAGCTTCATAGAGATGAATTGGTTTATGAAATTCAAGGACCGCAGCGATTGAGAATTATTGCCCGCCGGGCAGTTCCAAGAAGAGATAATAAGTTGCAGCTTTTTGGTTACAGCATGATTTTGGACGAAGAGGATGAGTTGACAGTCAAGCATGAACAAAAACGTTCAAAAGGAGTCACTTCACCTCAGCATCCGGGACACGGTTACACCCATTCAGGTAAATACTACCTGAATATTCCCAGTGGACTCCACACCCTCGTCATCCGGCCGTTGACTAAGCGCAGTTCGCCTGTGTTGATACGTCTCCTTACTGAGCGCTTCGAAAAGAAAGTTGAGGGACGTCTACTGATTCCTGATGATGAAACAACACTAAAACATCTGCAGGTAGAAGAGAAGAAGTATCGCTACTATCAACTAATCCCCGGCAATAAAATAGCAGTCAGTATAGAAGAAGCAAAAGAGATAGTCGTTCTCAGCCGCTTGGCATTCGAAGACGGAATGCCATCAGAAGAGAATTACCGTTTGAGGATTAGAAAGGACGAAAAACTTCTAGGCACCTATTTCTTTACGTCCGAGAAATCTGATGTGAGTACTATTGTGGAGGATAAAGATATTGTACCCGGGAAACGCCGCACTGCCGAGGTGGAAGTTAATGGTACTGCAAGTACCTTAACAGTTGAGTTGCTTGATAAAGGAAAACGGGTTTATATCAGATGTGTTGGCTATGAGTAAGATGAAAACAACACTATTTCTACTAATTTCATTGTTGATAATTCAACCTGTAGAATCACAGTCATTGCTGGATAGAATGCGCGTACCTATCTACGTGAAGCCATCTGTGACAATTGGCTACGACAACAATATACTCCGGTTTTCATCAACTGAGATCGGAGAGACTGTACCCAATGATCCTGCCATGGGTGATGCCGAAACATTCGACAGTGAGATTATATATCCGAGCATCGAGATTTTGTACAGTCCTTTTCTATCTATGGAGCATGAGACAAATATCCACATGTCATTCGGAAGCACACAATATGGACAGTCAAAAAACAAATCTTATTCGTCTCTCTCGTTCAGACTCGAGCATCATCTTGGATCCTATCAATGGCTGAAAGCAGGGTATTCACTTCAGCCTGATTTATATCTTAGGCCTTACCGGGATAATGACGCCATTTTGGATTTGCCTATCCCATGCAGTTTTAGCAACGAAACGATTTTTATCTCTTATAGCCACCCATTGTCCAGATGGATTTGGATGACGATAAAAGCTAAACAGACTTCCCAGTATTATGATTCGCATTTCACTGAATTTGATACAGAAGTAAGATCAGGTTATTTCCGATTCAGCTTTAAACCTGTTAACCAACTACAAACTTCAATTTGGCTGGAAAATGGTAAGGGAGATAATACAACATTTAGTGACGGTTATTTTGCTACGACATTAGATCGTTCATATCTCTTTAATAGAATTGGAGCCAAGATTGAGTGGGTATTAAAACAGCAATCTGCGAAGGTTAAATTCTCCATAGATTATGATAATCGTCTTTATGAAACTGAAAGTGTGGATGATCCTCTGCACAGCGGACGAAGTCACGACGACTTTCGTTATAAGTTGCAGTTAGAAAAGGAATTCATCAATGGTGTATCGGTTGAGGGTGAGATACGATATCGTGAACGGATATCTGATTCTGAATTCGAATGGGTAACCGAACTGAAAAGCTTTCGAAAAACTGAGTTCTGGCTTACGTTCAGCTACGAATTTATTTTAGACCTTTTTTACTAATTATATCATGAAACCACTTATAAAAGATGCATTGGCACTGAGCGCACTCTTATTATGGGGGTGTATTACCCCATCGGAACCGTCAGGAGTCAATGTAGAAAATATGATAACTTTGGAGACGGTGGGATACTGCCGCGATATAGATTTAAATGATTCCCTCCTTGTAGCCGCTGCCGATCAGAACGGCTATGTAATTTATTCCATCGATTTTGGAAGTGACGGCTCGTTTTCCTATAATGAAATTTATGGCACCGAACCTGGGGATCATGAGGGGGAAGAACTCCAGGGCGGCGAGGTTCACATAGCCAGCAGTTACAACTATTTTCTGCTAATGGATCAAGCCGATGCCCTTTACTATGTGAATTTCACCGATGTTGATTCTGTTGGACGTGTTCCTTATCCTGGTTCCGAGAATCGTGATTATGTAAGGGGATTCAGCATTGATGAGACAGATAGCGAAAATCTGCTACTCTTTACTCTTAACCTAGCTGAGGATGGGAATTCTACCTTCATCTCTTCACGTTCTCTTATGTATGTTTACAGTGACGAAACGGACAAAGTAGATTTCTACTTTGCTGAGTTTGATCAGATCAGCGGCCTTAATCAGGATGCCAAAAACCTCCACCTGGGTGACAGCCTAATGGTTGTTGCAAATTCACAGATGGGTATAACCGTTTTTCACCAGAACAGTGACGGCAGTCTGAATGATAGTACTTTTGCTGCGTATGATATCAGTGGGGGGTACGAGGTGCAGACAGTCATGACTCAGGATGGTGTGGTATTTGCTGGGCTTTCCAATGATGGCGGTTGCCATATTGCCAAGGTGGAAGACAACGGAGAGATTATTTCGGAGATCCAGATCGCGGAAGGTTACAGTGTCCAGGGCATAGATCTGAAAGATGATGTTTTAGCCTTAGCGTGCGGAAGCGATGGTGTCTTATTGTATGAATGGAATGGGTTTGATTTCTCAACAGCATTGACAGAGTTAGGTCGTCTTAATTCGGATTATGCCTATAATGTGAAAGTGTACGATACTCAGAATATTTTTACTGCAACACGTGCAGGTATTCAGCTTTTTCAGCTGGGAGAGTGAAATGAAATATCTAATGTTTATCGTGTTTATTTTTTCGGTTTTGACAGCACAGTTTAACTGGCAGGAAAACGGTGTTTCTCTTCGCCAGGGAGCTCACATCGAGTGGCAGCGGACCGGTACCGTGGGTGAGAACGGAGAAGTCATCTTGGTCTGGTCAGATACACGTAATGGCGGCCGCAATGTTTATGCACAGAAAGTTGATGATTCGGGGCAAAACCTCTGGGGTGATGGAGGAGTTGCTGTGGTTTCTGAGGCTGGCCGCCAGGAGGATCCCCTCGCCATATCCGATGGGGCTGGAGGTGCTTACATTGTGTGGAAAGATTATCGCTATGAACTAGATGACGGTGATGTCTTTGTTCAGCATATACTCTCTGACGGTTCCCTGGATTGGGCAGAAGAGGGGATAGCCCTTTCAGACGTGGAAGGACCACAGGAGTTCTTAAACATGTGTTCCGACGAGATAGGAGGAGCCTTCGTAATTTGGAACGACCGGTCAACCGGATCCTCTATCGGAGGTGACGTTTATGCAACGCATCTTTCTTTAACAGGCGAAATTGTGGATGCTGGTACCGGGAAAGCAATCATTACAGACGGAGGTGACCGAGGGAGTATCAGTCTCGAAACAGGTGGGGCAGGTTATGCTAATCTGGTTTGGAGCGAGGTGGCAGACACGGATTGGAAAGTGCTTATGGGTCAAAGGTTGGATTTGGAATGTGAGACACTTTGGTCAGAGCCAGAGGAGGGTGGTAAGCTTCTCATTTCGTCTTCGTCGGGTGATATAAAAGCGCCAAGGGTTACACATGTGGGCGGGGATACGGCTGCTATCGTTTGGGAAGACTTTCGCTACAATCCTGTGAGCCCCGATGTATTCCTGCAGTTTATAGATGGTGACGGGAATGAACTTCTGAACAACGGCGGCATCGGCATCTGCATAGATTCCGGAAAACAGAGTGTCCCCCGGGTAAAAGCTAATGACAACACGGCGTACGTAGTGTGGGAAGATTTCCGAAATCATTTTCTGTGGGGCGATGTCTATGGTCAGGCGGTAAGTATAGATGGAACAATTCTTTGGGAAGAAGACGGAAAACCTATCTCGGTTGCACTTCAGAAACAGACAGAACCGCGGCTGGTGGTGGATGGCAACAATGGTGTATATTTCATCTGGATGGATGAGAGGAATGCTGAGTATCCGCAAAACGATATTTTTCTGCAGAACATAAGTCGTGAAGGGGTTGAGATTTTTGAAGTGGATGGTCTGGCTATCACGCAGGCGACGAATTACCAGTTTAATCCACTAGTGCGCTCGGATGGAAACGGAGGAGCCTTTGCCTGCTGGGGAGATGGACGGACAGGGAGCGTCGGACTCTATATCCAGCACGTTACACCGGAGAGTGGTGTCACTCTGGAAGAGGATGGATTAGAAGTATATTTTGGTATTGGCGGAGATGCTCTATATCATCAGACGTTGCAGCTGGATGATAATAAAACTCTCATCTACTGGCAGGATATGCGCGCGGGTGGAGAAACCCCCCAGACATATGGTGTGATTATCACTCCCGATTTTGATCCTGCAGCATCTCTTAATGGAGTCCTCCTTTCAGCCAATCCACATCAATTGTTTCCACAGGCTGTTGCTACTGATAATCGCATATTTTTTTCATTCCAAGGTAAGGATGAGGAAGGAGCGCTAAATCAGTACTACCAGATTCTCGATTTCGATTTGAATACCATAAGTGATTCAACTGGTTTGCCAGTATACGAGAATCTTTTCGGCTTCAATCAGGAATACGCAGCTTTGACTTCCGGTGAAGATGGTTATATCTATTTTGCTTTTTCAGATCTCCGGGAATTAGACTATGATATTTATTTGCAGAAGTATTCAACTGAAGGTGACCCTCAGTGGTTAGATGGTGGTATCCTTGTGGGTGGGTTGTCGAATGATGATATTGTTCAGGCGGTAGAACCTCTCCCGGGAGCCGGCTGTGTGGTCTCATGGATGGGGGGACCTTGGAATGACTTGAACATTTTCGCCCAAGCTGTGGATGAAAACGGGGGAGTGGCCTCTGGATGGTCTGAGGAGCCCATGGTTGTCTCCGATGCAGAAGGGTATCAGCTAAATGTTTTGATGCACCGAGCAGGCGACAGTTTGGTCTTCATCTGGGAGGATACTCGCAATCAGAACAGCGACATCTTTGCCCAGGTCATCAGTTCAGGTGGAATTGTTTTAGGAGAAACCGATGGATTCGTTGTTACCGAGAAGCCGAACGACCAGAAAGTACCGTCAGCTGTTTTTAATGTCGCTACAAATGAGGTCTTTATTTGCTGGGAGGATTTTGAATCTGGTTACGATTTTGACCTTTTTAATGCGAGCATTAACATGGATGGTCTTATGGTTAGCGAAGAAACTGTCATCTCTTCTGAAGATGGCGACCAGCAGGAGCCGGCGGTAGGGCTTAGTGACGAGGCACACTACCTGCTTGCTTGGCAGGACTCGCGAGGCGGTGGCGAACCAGACATTTATTATCAGCAGCTTGGGCCTGACGGTGCTGTCTATTCCGAAGGAGGTACAGTCGTCTGTGATGAACCTTTCGCTCAGGAAACTCCACTCATCGCCCGTTATAACAGTACCGATGATACCCATATTATCGTCTGGCAGGACATGCGCAGCTCAGGAAAAGAAGAGCTTAGAAACGTCTATGCACAGTCCGTTACAATTGAAGAATCAGCAGTGGAATCGGGAGACATCTATCCGAGTACAATGGTTTTACATCAAAATTATCCAAATCCCTTCAACCCCAAAACTGTCATTAAATTCACTGTTACTGAAAGATCTGACATGCTAATCTCGATTTATGATCTGTCAGGTCGGGAAGTAAAAGAACTGGTGAACGGTGAACTGGTGAGTGGTTATCATCAGGTAATTTGGGATGGTAGAGACAATCATGGGCAGTCGGTTTCCTCGGGGATATTTTTCTGTAAGTTAGAAAGCAAATCTTTGGTTACCGGACAAAAGTATCGCCAAGCTATCCGGATGACTTTTATTAAGTAGACAGTTTTCGTTATAGAGTTAGCTTTTTTGTTGCACTTTCTGAAGCCGCCGTCTATTTTCATCTGCCATGTTTGCTGACATCTCTTTCCCTATTTCCAGTTATAAAGTATTTACCTACAAGATACCTGAGGAATTAATTGATTCTGTACAAATTGGTGTCCGAGTAAAAGTCCCCTTCGGCTCAAGAGGATCAGCCCAGGGTGTGGTGGTTCACCGTCATGAAAAGCCGAAATTCAAAGGCCGTATTCGCTCTATTAAGGAGGTGGTGGATGAGACGCCAATCTTTGATGCCAAGCTATGGGATCTTCTTAACTGGGTCAGCCGTCATTATCTGACACCATTAGGGCAGGTGATGCGAACTGCCGTCCCGCCGAAGCTCACTCAGTCGTACTCACCACCCGAGCAGTTGATGGTAGAGGCGAATGTGCTTAGTAACAGTGAATTGTCTTCACTAAAAGAAAAAGCACTACGCCAGTACGAGGCAATGGAGGTTCTTTCTCAATACGATGGAGCTGTTCCTGTTGCATCCATGAGCGCTGTTATTACAAACCCTTCAACCGTTTTTCGGGTGCTGGAGAAAAAGGGTTTTGTTACTCTGGAGAAAGTACCCAGGCTTCCTGACATGGCTGACTTAACTCTGGAGCCAATAGAGAAAGAGATCGTATTCTCCAAGGAACAGACAGCGGTAACCCGGGAACTTGAACGGGAGCTGGCTGAGAAGCGGTTTGTCCCTTACCTGTTCCACGGAGTAACCGGGAGTGGAAAGACCGAAATCTACATCCACCTTGCTCAAGAGGCGGAAGCAATGGGACGGCATTCTATTCTGCTTCTGCCGGAAATATCCCTGACACCCCAGATTGCGGCTCGTTTTCGGTCTGTTTTTGGAGAAAAGGTAGCCCTCTGGCACAGCAGAATGTCATCTGCAGAGCGGGCTTGGACGTGGCGGCAAATTTGCCAGGGTGTCTATAGTGTTGTCGTAGGCGCCCGAAGTGCTGTCTTTGCTCCGCTTAGAAATGTAGGGCTCATAATTGTAGATGAGGAGCAGGAAGGAAGCTATAAGCAGGAAAGTCCGGCACCTCGTTACCACGCTCGAGATGTGGCTCTTATGCGGGGGAAACTGAATGGGGCCTTAACTGTTCTTGCCAGCGCTACACCGAGTCTGGAGTCATTCTATAATCAGGCCGTAGGAAAATATGAATGCACAAGACTCAAGGTCCGTTACGGTAAAGCCAAATATCCCAAGGTGCAACTGGTGGATATGATGAAGGAACGAGAAGAGACTGACGATTACAGCGTTATTGTTTCAAGACTGTTGAAAGAGAAAATCACAGAACGGCTGGGAAAGAACGAACAGGTTATTCTACTGCAGAATCGTCGTGGTTATTCTCCAGTGATGGAGTGCAGGGATTGCGGTTGGGTAGAGATGTGCCGGAATTGTGAGATTACACTCACTTTTCACAAGACAGGAAACAGGCTCCGCTGTCACTACTGCGGTCTTGAACGGCAAGTACCCGTAACATGCCGTGAATGTCAAGGAGTAAATCTGGTGTTGGCTGGCTTGGGGACACAGAAAGTGGAGGATGCCTTAAATGAACTGTTTCCTGAAGGTCGATTATTAAGGATGGATATGGATACCACCCGCCGACGAGGCGCTCATGTTGAGATGTTGAAAAAATTCGGACAGAGAGACTACGATATTTTATTGGGGACGCAGATGATTGCCAAAGGACTGGACTTTGACAATGTCACATTGGTAGGCGTTATCAATGCGGATACGGGACTGTTTCTCCCTGATTTCAGAGCTGGAGAGCGTACGTTTCAGCTGATTTACCAAGTGGCCGGGCGGTCTGGCCGTGGCAGCAAACCAGGCGAAGTGGTGATACAGACAAACAATGCAGATCATCCCGCAGTGAAAATAGCGGCACAGCTCGATCTTGAAAAGTACTACAATATTGCAATGAATGAACGTCAGGAGCTCAAGTACGCCCCTTTCAGTTGGATGGCAAAGATTGAATTCGCCGGCAAAAAACAGTCAGCTGTCGAAAACCGAGCCGTATCCACCACCAGAAACCTAAGGAACAAACCCCGGTTCATTGAGGTGCTCGGACCGGCCCCATGTCCTTTGGAACGAATCAGGGGAAATTATCGTTATCAGGTGGTATTGAAATCTCCGAAAGAGAAAGACAAGAACGGTGTAGCACTTCACCGGTTTCTGGAATCCAATCTGTTAAAGGGAGATAAATTGAAAACAAAAAAGGGAGTATCAGTCCATGTGGACGTCGATCCGGTATCGCTATTATAGCAGATTTATCACAGTAAGCTTACTGCTAATGATAGTTACTCAGGTTGATGCAGTAGGAGCCTATTCAATCTTAGAACTACCGTTTCATGCACGATCACTTAGCATGGCTGGAATAGGCACTGCAGATCCAAGGGGACAAGACGTTTCTGCATTCAACCCTGCCCTCTTAGCTTTAAGCGGAAATGAATCCCAGTATTTCTACCTTTCCTTACTTAGCCACCCAGCTGGAATTAAATCGGGGGCAGTTGTATGGCGGGCATCCTTCCGAGGATTTCCAGCGGCAATTACCATGAGGCATGTGAGCTATGGTGACTTTACAGAGTTTGATGATGACGGGAATAGGACTGGAACCTATGGTGCAGGTGACAGTTGGATTTCCGCTGCAGCCAGCTATCCTCTCATGCCCGGAGTTGCAGTAGGAGGTTCAGCCGGACTGCTAGTCAGTCAGGTTGACGATGTCTCTGCTACGTTGGGACTGATTTCCATCAGTACAGCAATAAATGTCCCAAGATATGATCTTCATGTAGGTCTGGCAGTCAACAATTTGGGTGTTACCTTCTCAAGCTTTACAAAACACGTTGAAGCGATTCCAACAAGTGTGGCAGTTGGCATCACAAAGAAGTTAAAATATCTCCCTCTAGAACTTTCTGTAGATGGCAGTTGGTGGAGCAAGGAAGAACGTGGTGTTCTCCGTGTGGGAGGAGAATTTAAGCTGCCACATGATTTATACTTGCGTTGGGGGACAAGTTCGTATAAGCTGGGACAGATGACACAGAATCTTTACCGTGACATTATAACCGGAACAGCTCTCGGTGTTGGACTAAAAATTGACAAACTGGCTGTTGATTTGGGGATCAATTACGGCGGAGTAGCCGGTGTTATTATGGGAGTTGGGACATCTTGGAGATTTTGATGTATAAGTAGTGAGTGCTCCCTTTTTATTCTTTCCCATTTGCCGGTATTATACCCGCTCTCCTCTTTTCTCTTTCATATCTTCGGGTTTCTGCTGAAACTCCTCTTTCCCAATTTAGCTGTTGAACTGCAGCCAGTGGGATGACACTATGGATATCAACGGGAAAAAAGAATCTCGTCTAGAAGAATTTAAGGCGAACCCTCGCAGAGCCGTTTGGTCGCTTGCTTTACCCATGATGTTTGGTCTAGCTATTCAGACTGCTTACATGATGGTGGATATGATGTTTGTGGGCCGTGTGGGTGAAGATGCTCTTGCGGCTGTACAGTTTACAGGTCCGCTTATATTCTTCGGTCTTGGAATTGTATTTGGACTCGGTTCAGGGATTACTGCAGTTATTGCCAATTTTATTGGGGCAGAGGACAAGAAAGGAGCAGACAACAGTGCTGAGCACGGAGTAGCTCTGGGTTTGATACTCGGAGCAGTTGTAACTGTTTCCGGATTTTTGTGGGGGAAAGATCTGCTTCTGTTGGCGGGAGCCTCTAATAATACCATCGGCCCGGCCTGGGATTATTTTAGCATTATCATCATCGGTTATATATTTATGGTTTTATCGGTTTTCTTCCGTTCCATTCTGACTGGCGAGGGCAATGTTCGTACACCAGTTATGATTCAAGCTATGGGAACAGTGATGAACATCATCTTAGACCCCATCTTCATGTTCAAATTAGAGATGGGTGTTAGGGGCGCAGCTGTGGCCACTATTGTCAGTCAAACCGTAGTCTTTCTAGTTTTTGTTTATATGCTCTTTGTGAAAAAAGACGCTTATGTCAACTTTGCCATGAAAGATTTTTCTTTTTCCAGCGTGATTCTCAAGAAAATATTCCTAATTGGTATCCCCGCATCCTTTTCCATGGTACTCATGTCCAGTGGAAACTTTATCTTTAATAGGATTATTTCTGGAATGTTTTCCAGTGACACTCAAATGGGTGATCTTGCCGTTGCGGCGTATGGAGTAGGAAGTCGTGTAGATCATATTTTTCTCATGCCGTCTATCGCTATTGCTACCGGTTTGGTGACTGTAGTTGGGATGTTTCACGGCGCCCGTAGAATGGATCTTGTACGCCATGTTATCTACTACGGTATGAGCCGAGCAGTCCTTATCGGCATTATTCTGGGGGCAATATTTTATCTAAATGCTGAAGCTATAATTTCAGCATTTACGGATGATCCAACGGTCATCAAATTTGGAAAGGATTATGTCCGTATCCTTGTTTTTGCATATCCCTTTATTGCAATCGGTATGGCCAGTGGGCGAATCCTTCAGGGGCTTGGATTCGGCATGCCTATGCTGGTAATTACGTTTTTACGAGTATTTCTCATTAGTGTAGTACTTACGATTATTTTTATCTATTGGCTCAACAAACCAATTGAATGGATTTGGATTTCGATGGTGACTTCCATCGTCTGCTCAGCAATTGTGGCTTCTGTTTGGCTTCAATGGGGTCTGCGCAGAGTAGAAAAACGAATTAGTCAAATGGCACCTTCTCCTGCATGAGAGACAAAAGCCTACAGCTGACCTTCGCTCCCAAGAGTATATGCTTTGGTTGCGGCCCTGCCAATAAAGAAGGTTTACGTATTAACAGCTTTGTGGATGGGGACAGTGTAGTAGCGGAGTGGTCTGCAGAGAAGCATCATGAAGCATTCCCCGGTGTGCTTAACGGAGGTATTATAGGCGCTCT
>JYMV01012715.1_pt1 | contig 45616 bp, 40 predicted proteins | sample 338911 | NCBI WGS metagenome assembly JYMV01 (sample SAMN03354496, study PRJNA234377) | hydrothermal vent metagenome | biome: Deep sea; feature: Hydrothermal plumes at the Eastern Lau Spreading Center, Western Pacific Ocean; material: Seawater | place: Tonga | collected 2009 | depth 2000 m m | reverse complement strand
TCCAGAATCGTTGCTGACGACCTGGGTTACTGCGCTCAGCAGGTCAACAACTTGGCCAAGACTGGTCCGCCCGGTGAGGTCGACACAGCGCCCATTGACGGTGTCATTGACAGCCTGGGCAAAAGGCGCGTCCCGGGTAGCGCCCAGCAGCCAGACCTGCCAGCCTTCGTCCAATTTGAGAGACGCAAGTTCGGCAAAATGCCTGGCTGGCCAGCGTTTTGCCGGGCCGTACTCTGCACCGGGACACAGCGCCAGGACCGGGGTATCGGCGACTGGGACGGCGAGTTTCGCCAGGATGTCGGGCACAGATTCAGGCCTAGATGCTAACCGGGGTCTCGGGGTGTTTTCGATAAGCGGGGCATCCGCCGACAGCCCAAGTTGCACGAAGCGCTGTACCTGCAGGGGCTGGTTCTCCTGGTTGAGTGTGCGCAAGTCATTGAGCAATCCGTAACGGGGTTCTTTCCGGTAGCCAGTCCGGTGCGAGATACCCGCAATAAACGGTACCAGCGCCGATTTGATCGAGCCCGGCAGGACAATGGCCTGATCAAATTTGTGGTGTCGCAGTTGCCGGCCGAGGCGGATACGGTCAGTGAGTTGCAGGTGATTGTGTACAAAAGGCGTCGCAATGGCGTCATCGACTTCCGGCATGCGGCTCAACAAGGGTAAAGTTGTTTCTGGGGCGGCGACCGTTATCCGGCACTGGGGCCGGATCTGTTTTAATTTAATGAAAAGACTCTGCGCCATGATCATGTCACCGACCCAGGTCGGACCCACCACCAGAATATTAGAGGCGATTGTGGTCATGGCGGTACCAGATCAGGTGGACCCACCTCCCGAGGTTGGCCTGTCAGGGGCTGTCTTTAAGAATGAATCGCGTACCGCAATAAGGACATAGGGCATCGCCACCCTGCTCGATCGGTAGATAAACACGCGGGTGTTGGCTCCATAGCGTCGTGTCTTCACGGGGGCAGAAAAGGGGCAGTTCGCTATGTGTGATCTCCCTGGTTTGGACTGGCGTAGGCTGATCGGGTGTTACCGTCTCGGTCGGGTCGATCGGGAACTTTGTTGGAATTGGCATCTCGGCAGTGTTTGTTATATTGGGGTCAGCCAGTCACGATGCGCTTGGTGGCGACCCAGGACACAGTCAAAAAACAATGACTGGATTTTTTCAGTGATCGGACCGCGCTTACCCGAACCGATGGTGCGGTTATCGAGTTCCCGGACAGGTGTGACCTCAGCGGCTGTACCGGTGAAAAATACCTCATCTGCGATATAGACCTCATCACGGGTGATCCGTTTTTCCACCAACTCGATACCGAGTTCTTTGATCAACGTAATTACTGTATCGCGGGTAATACCTTCCAGTGCGGAGGTCAGATCAGGCGTGTAGATCTTGTTATCGCGCACAATGAAGATGTTTTCGCCAGTGCCTTCCATGACATACCCCTCAGCATCAAGCATCAGTGCTTCGTCTGCACCGGCCGAGACAGCTTCCTGCAGGGCCAGAATCGAGTTGATGTAGTTACCACAAGCTTTGGCTCTGCACATGGTGATGTTGACATGATGCCGCGTCAAGGACGAAGTGCGGACCTTGATGCCGTTTTTCAATCCGTCATCACCGAGATAAGCACCCCACTCCCAGGTCGCTATCGCCACATGTGTTGTGAGCATGTCGGCACGAATTCCCATGCCCTCGGATCCATAAAAAGCCAGTGGTCTGATATAGGAAGCTTCAAGGCCGCTGGCCCGGACCACCTGTTTTTGGGCGTCATTCAGTGTGTCGGCATCATAGGGCATATTCATACCGAGAATGTGTGCTGATCGAAAAAACCGATTCGTGTGGTCGTGCAGACGAAAAATGGCTGTCCCCTGTTCGCTCTGATAGGCCCGCACGCCTTCAAACACACCCAGTCCATAATGCAGTGAATGGGTGAGCACATGAACTTTGGCCTCTCGCCACGGCACCATCTCGCCGTCCATCCAGATAGTGCCGTCGCGGTCTGAAAATGACATCAGAATTTCCCCAGTGTGTTGTGTTCTTTGTATCTGAACATCGAGCGCCCCTGTTTAGAGCACAAATACGCCCCTGTCAACCAGTGATGTTCTGTCTAGATCGGGATATTTTCCGTTTCCCGAAGCATCGAGCTGACTGCGAGCACAGCATCTCGCGCATAAGGCTCAAGCCGGGGTTGAATCTGCTCCGCTGTGATTTCGGGCCCCAATATACCGACTCCAATCGGTTTCATCGTTTCCAACTGAAGGTCGATGATCGACTTGATCACGGCTTGCGCCATGACGAGACCGTGCCCAGTTTCACCGCGTTCAATAATACCCAGTGTCACAGCACCCACAATATCAGCCCGCTTTAACGCCTTTTTCAGTGCAAGCGGTTTTTCCATTGAGCCGGGGACCCAGACTGGTTCGTCCAGCTGCAGTCCTACACTTATCGCGGTGTCGCGCGCCTGGGCCAGCATGATTTCTCCATAGGCTCGGTGAAAAGATCCAATGATGACGGCAATGGTGGGTCCTTTGTGCATAACTGTGGAGCAGCGTGTGCAGGGCTAATTGAGAGGATAATTCTACCGCATGGTAGTCAGAGTACGGGCCGAATGGAGCGTGCGGGATTTTTTTTGGTTCAGTCGACAGACAAATGTTGCTGCCAGAGCGATGTGATTCTGTTGCGTTCCGTGACCAGCTGGTCCTGGTCGATCAGTGGAGGCATCTCCTGGAGCTTGAGCCGGTTTTCTGTGGTCAGGTAGAGCGTAAGGATTTCCAATAGGGAAGACCCGGCGTCCGCATCAATCAGGCCTGAGTCGAGCAATGCCTTGATGATGGAATAGCTGTCTCGATTCACCACGAGTTGGGGGTAATCCCGGGCCCAGTTTAGGACCCAGTACTGGACCAGGAATTCTATGTCGACCAACCCGCCTCGATCCAGTTTCAGATCGTACTGGCTTATTGTGCTGCGGCAGTTGGCGGCGATGGTTTGATCACGCATGTTGGCAATCGTTTGGGCGAGCGTAGTTGGTTCGCGAAACGTCAGCAGAATATCTTCCCGGATTGCTTCAAACCGCTCTTCCAATGCCGCATCTCCACAGATCATCCGGGCCCGAACGAGTGCCTGGTGTTCCCAGGTCCAGGCGCTGTCCTGCAGATACTGTGCATAGGCATCCAATGGTGTAACGACCGTACCGGATCGCCCGTCAGGCCTAAGACGCAGGTCAATCTCATAGAGATTTCCGGCCGGGGTTCGCACCGTGAGAATGTGGACCAGTCGTTGTACCAGCCGACTAAGTCGGTAGCGACGTTCTGCGGCCGCTGATGCACTTATCGAAGACGGCTGGTCATAGACGAATATGATGTCCAGATCGGAGTTGTATCCCAACTCACCACTGCCGAGCTTCCCATACGCAACAATTCCCAGTTCGGTTGTGTCTATGTCCAGTAGCGACGGTATTAGAGTATTGCGCGCGCTATCTAACGCCTGTTCAACGAGTGCTTCTGCTAACGCAGATAGTGCTCGGGACACGTCGCGTACACTGAGTAGCCCGGCAATATCGGCGGCACCGACACGAAGGTTATAACCCCAGCGGTATTCGCGCAGCAGGTCCATGTCTCGTTCGAGATCTGTACTGTTGACATCGCCCAGTTTTCTGGCGATGTCCTGTGTAATAGTCGACCGTTTTTCAACCTCAAAATTTGTGATCGGATCCAGTAGTTCGTCCAGGATAACCGGGTGTTGCCCGATCCAGTTGCTGATGGAACTTGATGCCGTCGTGAGTTCTACCAGCTGCCTGAGCGCGAGAGGATTTTCGGCCAGCAGTGAGAGATAAGCGGAGCGTCGGCCGATTGTTTCGATAACCGACAATAGTCGGGTGAGCGTGACTTCCGGTTCGCTGGACTGCCCACATTCCTCGAGGACAAGCGGCAACAGTCGATCGAAGCGTTCACGGCCTTCTCGCGAATAAGCGAGATAAAAACGGCTTGTGCGAACGTTTTTCAGCAACTGGTAAATGCGGTCGGATTCCCTAAAGCCCGCCGCAGCCAACTTTTTGCCCGCTGCGTCGGCCGGCAGTACACCCTGCCAGATATCGGCAAGATAGGTCGACTCTGTAGCGTCGAGGTCTGCAACAGGCGTGAATATGTCAACAAATATCTGATGGACGCCTTCGGTTACCTGGTTGAGCCGAGAAAGAAGATGACTTTCAGACTCGAAGTTCATGGCTGTGGCGATGCGTCGTTTCTCCACGGAACCCGTTGGGATACGATGAGTCTGTTGATCGTCCAAGACCTGGAGACGGTGTTCGAGCCGGCGTAGAAAATCATAGGCCGAGCACAGTTGTTCAACACATTGGTGGTCTACAATGCCCAACGATTCGAGAGCAGTCAGCGCCAACCAGATACTGGCTGTCTGGAGCGTCTGATGACGACCACCGTAGATGATCTGATGGCTCTGCACGACAAACTCGATTTCCCGTATACCCCCTCGACCTAACTTGATGTGGTCGGACATATCCTGGTATTGAAGCTCCCGCTCAATCAGTGCTTTCATCGAACGGATCGCTTCAATGGCGCCGAAGTCCAGGTACTTGCGGTATACGAAGGGCCTGAGTGTCTCGAGTAACTGGTTACCCCCGAGTCGATCCCCGGCAACAGGCCTGGCCTTGATCAAGGCGTAACGTTCCCAGTCCCGGCCGTGTGTCAGGTAATAGTGATCCATCGCGTCGTAAGACAGTACGAGCGGGCCGCTGTCGCCATTGGGACGTAACCGCATGTCGGTGCGGTAGACGATGCCGTCTGCTGTGGGTTCCTCCAGGATAGCGATCAGGATCTGACCCAGTTTGACAAAGAATTCCTGATTGCTTATTTTGCTGGGACCGAGAGTTTCGCCTGGTTCAGCATAGGCAAATATAAGATCAACGTCAGAAGACAGGTTCAGTTCCCTGCCGCCGAGTTTGCCAAGCCCAAACACCGTCAACCGTATGGGGAGGCCACTGTCATCCCCTATAGGTTGTCCGTAGCGATCTGCAACTTCGCGGTGAGCACAGGCCAGCGCTATTTCGATGATGGCATCGGCGAGTTCCGACAGCGTGGCAACTACTTCTTCCAGTGTTGCCCACCCTGCGAGATCGCGCCAGCCAATTCGCGCGACTTCGCGCTGTCTTAAGCGACGCAGTTCTGCTGCCAGCTCGGCACGATGAACTATCCGTCTCCCGATCTCTTGCACAATGGCTGTTAGCTCACCCGGGTGCCGCGGCTGTTCAACGCCCGACGGACCACAGAATGTTTGAAGCAGTCCCGGTTCACGAGACAAAACGCGGGCGATAAAGTCACTGCAGGCGACGATTCGGGCCAATGCCTGCACGGCCTGTTGACTTGAACCGGCTGTATTGATTTGGCCCGCCAGGTTTTCAGGGCGGTCCAGTAGGCTTTCCAGGCGTGACAGCACTAGAGGCCGAAGGGCGGGCGGCAGGCCAACAACACTATCTTTGGCAATGTCTTTGGCTGTTGTCATCAATTCAGAGGTATGGACCTACACATTAATACCGAGGGTCTTTTTGTGGACTCAGGACTGTAGACGATAGGCGCTCGGGTCAACAGAAGGGACCTGTTCATCGATCATCTGTGCAATCATCTGACCGGTGCCGGTTGCCATCGACATGCCCAGCATATTGTGCCCGGCGGCGACATAGACATTGGACGCGATAGGACAACGACCAATACAGGGCAACCCGTTTGGCGTCATCGAGCGCCATCCAACCCAGGTTTCCTCGATCATATCGGCACAGGTTTCTTTAAGATATTCATTGGCACCGGTTTGAAGCAGCGCCACTCGACGTGGGTCGATTCGCCGGTTGTAACCCGAAAATTCAAGTATCGATCCCAGACGGTAACCACTTTTCCAGGGTGTTGCGACGACGCCGTGATCAACGAGGTTAAGTGGATAGTTCGGACAACGCTTGGGTCGGGGCATGGTCAGTGAGTAGCCCTTGGCCGGTTGAATCGGCGGTGACCAGCCAAGCTGGCCGGAAAGCTGTGGGGTGAATGCGCCGGTCGCAAAAACAAAATGGTCTGCCGCGATTTCGCCCCGTGTCGTGCGAGCAGCGATGGGCCGACCATCGTTAAACACGAGCTCTTGTAACGCTGTGTTTTCCAGTATCTTGACATCTCGTTCGACCAAAGAATCTCGCCAACTTTGAAGCAGGCGATCCGGCCTGAGATGAGCGTCTCCAGGAAAATGCCAGGCGCCGGCCAACCCGGGGCGCAGCGCAGGTTCCAACGCCGTCATGTTTTCGCCAAGATAAGCCTTTGCGGCAACGCCGTATTCGGTCTGCAAGAGTTTGACTGTGCTGGAAAACGAGGCGAACGTCTTGGGCAGCTTACACACATAAAGTGTCCCCGTGGTTTCCCAGTCACAACCTAACCCGTATTCCTTCATTAACTCGTCATAGAGCCGTCTAGATTGCTGCAACAGACCAAGTGCTGCGTGACCTGTCTTAATCATCAGATCTTCACGACAATGACCGGCAAATCTGAATAGCCAGCGCCATAGATCAAAATCTATGCGGGGCGCTACAAAAAAGGGTGAGCGTCGCCGAAAAAACGAACCCAACGCCTGTCCAACCACACCGGGTTCTGCCAGGGGTAAAAGGTGACTCGGACAGATCACGCCACAGTTACCGTGCGATGCCTCACCACCGATTCGGCCCCGGTCTATCAGTGAGACGGTATAACCCACTGCCTCGAGGTAATGTGCACAGGCTGTGCCAATAACGCCTCCGCCTATCACCAGAACGTGTTTTGCGTGATGGCTCATCCGGTTATACCCATACAGAAAGGATCCCCCGGATCTAGAATCAAAGTAGATTCGGCATTGACATGCGCACTGCCAGTAATCTCGGGTATTACCCGGTCTTGGTGCCACTGTCCCTCTGCTTCGAAGACACTGCCGACGATGCTTTGCTGGCGCCAGATCGTTCCTGGTGCGAGTTTGCCATCGGCCATCAAGCAAGCCAGTTTGGCGCTGGTACCCGTACCACAAGGAGATCGGTCGTAGGCACCGCCCGGGCAGAGTACAAAATTGCGACTGTCCGCTGGCTCATCTGCCGGACCAAACAGTTCGATATGGTCGATCTCTCCGCCATCGTCTCCAGTGATCCCATCGCGGATCAGCGCCGCGCGGATCTGGTTGGCGATTTCACTGAGGCGCGGGATATGGTCAACCGTGACCTGTTGCTGTGGGTCTTGCGCGAGAAAGAACCAGTTCCCGCCCCAGGCAATGTCACCATAAATGGTGTCGCCACCAGCAAGTTCGAGTTTGACGCACTGTCTGTAACGATAGCTTGGAACGTTCGTGACAGTAACTCGGTTGTTTTCGTGAAGGCGGATGCTGACATCGCCAACCGGTGTTTCGATCAGATGGTTACCGAGAGCGATTCTGCCCAGGTGATGTAACGTGACTGCCAGACCAATGGTGCCGTGACCACACATGTTGAGTACACCCACATTGTTGAAAAAGACGATTCCGGCGGTTGTCTCCGTTCGGGTTGGTTCACACAGAATACCACCAATCCAAACGTCGCTGCCGCGGGGTTCGTTGACAATTGCGGATCGAAATTCGTCATATTTATCTCGGAATATTTTCCGCCGACTGGCCATGTCACCTTTGCCGAGATCCGGCCCTCCCGAGACCACAATTCTTGTGGGCTCACCACCTGTGTGGGAGTCAATTACGTTGACGCGCTGTAATTTCATCTTTAGGGTCACCTGCTGCTGAGGAGTTTCCGGCATGACGCATACCGATGGTATGGAATACACTCGATGGAAGCCGAGATGAGATTATGCGGTCAGGCTACCCGCAGTGTCAGTACTGTTTCGATGGTACGCACATTCAGGATAACCACACAGCGTAATGAAAGATTTGTTTGACCTCGGAGCAAAAAAACGCCGGTTCGGTGTGGTGGGGCACCCGGTAGAACACAGTAAATCTCCCCCGATTCACCGACTTTTTGCGCAGCAGTGCGGGCTCGAACTCGAATACATGGCGATTCAGCTTGACCGGGGTGGTTTCGTTCAGGGCGTACACAACCTGCAGGCAGGCGGTGTGTGCGGTCTCAACGTGACCCTTCCGTTCAAGGAAGAAGCTCGCCAGTTGTGTGATCATGTGAGTGATCGCGCTGAGGTCGCCGCTGCGGTAAACACGCTCTGCTTTAGAAACGAGGGGGATATTTATGGTGATAACACCGATGGTGTCGGCCTAGTAACAGATGTCGAGGAAAACCTAGGACTGCGATTGCGCGGCCGAACACTGCTGCTTCTGGGTGCGGGTGGAGCAGCGCGGGGTGTGCTCCAGCCTCTGCTCGAGGCCGGCCCTCAGCAGCTAGTGATTGCAAATCGTACCGCGGAGAAAGCCCGCCAACTGGCGTTCGCGTTTGCAGGTTACGGTCCGGTCGAGGCAGTGGGGCTGGATCGTCTTTCAGGCTGTCATTATGACCTGGTGGTCAATGCCACTTCTGCGAGTCTTTCCGGCGAGATGCCACCGTTACCTGATGTGTTGTTTGCAGCTAATGCTCTGGCCTACGACATGATGTATGGTGATGAGCCCACGGTATTTATGCAGTGGGCCGAGGGCCACGGGGCGGGGCAAGTCAGCGATGGTTTGGGTATGCTGGTGGAACAGGCAGCGGCATCGTTTTATCTCTGGAACGAAATCAAGCCCCAGACCGAGGAAGTCATCCGCTTGGTGCGACAGATGTGACGGCGATATTTTTCGGCGCCTGGTTAGAGCCTCCTCAATGAGTAGGTCCAGTAGTCGGCGGTTTAATATAAGAAGGCGCAGGGATCAAAGCCATCCGGCCAACGCCTGTTCCACGATAATTCCCAGCGCCAGGATATGGTCTTGGCGATCGTTGAGACAGGGAATGTAATGGAATGTTTCACCACCTGAACGTAGGAATACTTCCCGATTCTGGATTTCGATTTCCTCGAGTGTTTCAAGACAGTCTGCAGAAAAACCCGGACAGATCACGTTGACACTACGAACGCCTTGGTTTGCGAGCTGTTCCAGACTTTTATCGGTGTACGGTTGAAGCCAGGCTGCGCGGCCGAAACGTGACTGAAAGGTTACCCGCCAGTCGCCTCGAGACAGCTTGAGTTTTTCAGCAAGCGCTGTGGCGGTGGCGAAGCACTGTTGGGCATAGGGATCGCCGGCCTGCCGCAAGCGCTCTGGTGTGCCGTGGAAAGAAATCAGTAAATGTTCAGCCCTACCCTGTTCCGCCCAGTGCTCAGAGATCGACGCCGCCAGCGCATTGAGGTAACCCTCATTGAGGTGATAGTCACGAACGATATGCAGCGCTGGAAGATTTCTCCAGCTTTTTACAACGTTGGCTACTGCATCGTAGATCGATGCGGTAGTGGAAGACGAATACTGTGGGTAAAGTGGCAGAATCAGGATCTGTTCTGTGCCCCGTTCAGCCAGACTTTGCAGTGCGGAAACAATTGACGGGTTGCCATAACGCATACCCAGCTCAACATTCACTGGGAGCTCGATTTTTTGTCGAAGATAGTCCGAGATGAGGTTGGTTTGCCGTCTCGCAATAGTCAGAAGAGGCGACCCCGTCGGTGACCAGATCTTTTTGTAGGCGGTGGCACTGAGTCGCGGTCGAAACCTGAGAATAATGCCGTGCAGTATTGGGCACCAGATCATCCGGTGTAGTTCTACCACACGATGATCGTGCAGAAACTGAGTTAAAAACCGGCGTACGGCGGGTGAATCTGGAGCATCAGGTGTTCCCAGGTTAGCGAGAATGACGCCTATGCTGCGGTTGCGATCAGAGTCAATCCCAGTTTGGTAGCGCATCCGGTCACACTCCTAGAATTGATTGTTTTTACTCGGCCGGTTGACACGGCAACGACTCACGCTGCAATAGTCTAAATCGTACGATGACAGTTGTGCGCTACTTAAGGCTCGTTTGCAGTGTGTGTCAATGTATATCAATGGATATCGCCTCCCCTCACTGAAGATGGTGTTAACGGGATTTTATATGTGATCGTTCATTGTCGAGTCAGGCTCCAATCGAGTGTGAGATCTGATGAAATCGAAGCCCAATAACGATCGCGCCACGCTATCATGTTATAACAGGGCCTAATGAATCTGTGGTTATTCCGGTGACTTAATTCGGAACCATAGACCCAGGAGTTAGATTATGCACTGGTTCGTGCTTGGGATTATCGGGCTTACGCTGGTCGTATCAGCAAGTCGTTATCCTCGACTGGCGTTTACTTTGCTGGTTGTACTTCTCGCACTCGCAGCTATCACCTTCCAGTTGAATTCGAAAAATGACGAACGTTCCGACTCGCTGATATCTGATTCAGAGGTCGAACTATCACAGGTGACCATGACTTCAGGTTACGCGGGTAGTTACGACATGGAAGGCTTTCTGCGCAATGACTCGCTAGTTTCTTCTATAGTCGAAGTTGTCGTACAGATTGAGATGCTGGATTGCCCAGCTCAGAGCAAAACAGATCGGGTTAACTGTAACAAACTGGGGTCGGTGACGGCCAGGATCACTACGGATGTACCCCCCGGTGAGGCCCAGCAGTTCAACACCAACCTGTCATTTCCCGCATCCCAAGTTTCGGGTTATATCACCTGGGATTATCAGATCTCACAGGTCATCGGACGGCCACACCAGCGTTAGTCACCCATTGATTACAGTCGACCGTTTGCCCAGCAGGCGAGAAAAGGACCCCAGCAAACAAAAGAGGCGACGGCCGGAGCCATCGCCTCTGTCAAGTTAGGAACGTCTGCCTAACGGTTATTTAGCGTCACTGTTACGCGTTCTTAGCGCCGCTTTTTCTTAGTTGCTTTTTTCTTAGTTGCTTTTTTCTTAGTTACTTTTTTCTTAGTTACTTTTTTCTTAGTTACTTTTTTCTTGGATGCTGCTCGTTTCTTCGTGGCTTTTTTCTTTGCCGCCATATTTAATTTCCTCTGCTAGGGTTGATGTGAGATGAGCTTCTGACTGCCAGCTGTTGACCGGAACGATATGTTTTCAACTATAACGTTAAAGGTCTCTTTTAATATGTCAAGATCGTTTTACCGTTAATCAATTCGTTCTGGCAAACGCGGAGTAACAAAACACAGTTGCTCCTAAAGCGCGAACTATAGTCAGGCAAAAACAAATGTCAAGCGATAGTAACTTCAACTAAATGCGGTGCAACCAATGTTAGGGTATGTTCATGCGTGCGCGAAGTCGTTTTATTTATTCTTACTGAGCAGTAATCAGCATTTGTTTTATCAAAAAACATCTCGAAAGTATTGCGTGTTGTCGTTGAAAAACCACCGTTAGTTTAGATAAGGCAAAACAAGTTTTAGTGTACTGTCAGTGGCACCGGTGTTTTCAGATACCATCCGTATACCGTTTTCGCCGGTTGTTGCGCGAAGATTGGCATCGCGCAGCAAAGAGCACACCTGCGCTTTAAGCGTTTCAGGGCCATCAATCTGAAACCCAGCCTGACGAGCTAGCGTGAGCTGGCTGATCTCGAAAAAATTACGCATATAAGGCCCAAATATAACGGGCACACCCACTGCGCAAGGTTCTAGAATATTGTGACCACCGATACCTTTTATACGGATCAGACTTCCCCCGACGATAGCAATGTCGGCAGCAGCATAAAGCATGGCAAGTTCACCCATAGTATCCGCAATCTGAACAGATACAGAGTCTGGGATTGGGCCGTGCTGCTGGCTACGTCGCACCACGGTGAATCCGGATCGAACGGTCAGCCGGGCGACTTGGTCAAAACGTTCCGGATGCCGGGGTGCCAAGACCAGTAGCGTCTGTGGAAACTGCTCAGACAGGTCCTTGAGCAGGCCCAAAAGCAGTGATTCTTCACCATCGTGAGTACTGCCGCAGACGATCACAGAACGGTCGCGTCCCCAATCCCGCCGCACAGCTTCTGCGACCTCTCGCAGGCTGGGCGGCAAATGGGTCTCAAATTTCATGCTGCCGGTTCGGGTTACTCTATTCGGGGAGATACCCAGATCAATCAGGCGTTGACGGTCACCATCGGATTGGACACCGAATTCAGATACCTTGGCCAAAGCCGGCCCGACTACCGGCAAAATACGCGCATAGCCTCGGCGTGACTTTTCTGACATGCGGACATTCGCCATTACGACTTTCGTTCCCATGCGGTGGCACTGAGAAATTATGTTTGGCCAGATTTCCGTCTCCATCAGAATCAGAATGTCGGGTGATGTTCTTTGTAGAAAGTGGGTTACGGCAAACGGATAATCATATGGTGCATAGCAGTGGGTTACTTGTTGATCGAACGTTGAGCGTACCCTTTCCGATCCAGTAGGGGTCATCGTTGTGACCAAAATTCGGCAGTCAGGCCGAGCGTTGAGCAGATTGCTAATAAGCGGAGTGGCTGCATTGACTTCCCCAACTGACACTGCATGAATCCAGACATTGAACCGGTCTGGGTAATGCGGGCCGTACCCAAATCGCTCTGCCCAACGGTAGTGGTAGGCAGAGCTGTAGAATCCCTTGACGACCAGTCGCAGCAGTACGACAGGCAGCAGCAACCAAAGCAGCAGGGTATAAAGACTTCGAGCCAATGGTTTTAGTTGTTCTCGATCAGTTCATGATTCATCTTCGAGCCAGTTTCTGGGTCGAAGGAATTGAAGGTAAAGCGCTTCTTCAGCAGAACCCGGGGTTGGTTGCCAGTTGTATCTCCAGGATACTTCGGGCGGCAGCGACATTAAAATAGATTCCGTACGACCACCACTTTGTAAACCGAACAATGTGCCGCGATCGTAGACTAGATTGAATTCCACATATCGACCTCGCCGATAGCGCTGAAACTCGCGTTCATTTGTGCCGTAGGGGGTCGCACACCGGCGCTTTACAATTGGGAGATAAGCTGTGAGAAAATGTTCGCCGATACTGCGAGTTACTCCGAAGGCATTTTCAAAGCCACCTTCATTGAAATCGTCAAAAAACAGTCCACCAATGCCGCGCTGTTCTCCGCGGTGTTTCAGAACAAAATATTCGTCACACCACTTTTTCATTCGGGGATAGAGATCCTCACCAAAAGGCCTTAAGGCCTCCCGTGCAGTGCGATGCCAGTGAACAGCATCTTCTTCAAATCCGTAGTAGGGAGTGAGGTCGAAACCTCCGCCAAACCACCAGGTCGTATCATTCTCACCGGTGGATGCTTTGAAAAAACGAACATTCATATGGGCTGTTGGAACGTAGGGATTTAGTGGGTGAATCACCAAGGAGACGCCCATGGCTTCATATTTGCAACCTGCCAGGGTAGGTCTATGGGCTGTTGCTTCCGATGGCAGTCGGTCTCCCCTAACGTGGGAGAAGTTAACACCTGCTTGCTCAAAAAGCGCTCCCTGACACAGAATTCGAGTTCGACCACCACCATCATCATTGTGGCGGGTCCAGGTGTCTTCTGTGAATAACGCCTTACCGTCGGTGCGTTCGAGTGTCGAGCAGATCTGATCCTGCAAATTTCTCAAAAATTCGCGAACCTCCTCGTCAGTAGAAGTGGTCATAGCTGGTGTCTACTTCAAAACCCTAGGTTTCAGTTTCCGCCGCGGACAAGCTGGCCAGTACGGGCATCGCGGATCTCGCTCGGTGAAGTCGCCCGCCCTACCGGGCCATCAATTATCCAATCTATGCGATCACCAAATTCAAACCGGACTTGTCTGGCGGTACGCAGCGGTGGCTGGTTCTTTCTGTTTGCACTGGTGGATACAATCGCAGACCGACTTTGTCGACACAGTGCCAATGCCAGTGGATGGTCGATGAGACGTACTGCCAGGGTATCGTGTTGACCGCGCAGCCAACGGGGGGTAGCGGTTAAAGCGGGCAGTAACCAGGTGTGTGGTCCAGGCCAGTTGGCGAGTGGTGTAATGAGTGAACTGCCGACGGAAAAATCAATAAGTCGTCTCAGCCGGCGGACATCGTCTGTGATCACGATCAGCCCCTTGGCCCAACTCCGGTGCTTCAGTGTCAGTATCCGTCGGACGGCAGTTTCATTGAGCGGGTCGCAGCCCAGCCCGAAACAGTATTCAGTCGGGTAGGCGATTATCCCGCCTGCCGTACAAACTTCGACTGCTTTTTCAATCTGACTCCAAATGGACATTTTGTTTATCCAGGCTTGTTTGCAACTTGCGATCTTTATCTCGAACGAGCTGGGCGTTTGCTTTACGCTCGGTTTTAAGTCTTTCAGTCAGTTCGGGGTCACCGATTGCAAGTATCTGTGCGGACAGATAAGCCGCATTTTTTGCCCCTGCTTTGCCGATGGCAACACAAGCGACCGGTATTCCACCAGGCATTTGGACAGTAGACAGCAATGCATCATGCCCGTTGAGTGGTCCAGCGTCCATGGGGATCCCGATGACAGGTTTTAGTGTCAGGGCAGCAACCGTTCCAGCAAGATGCGCTGCCAGACCCGCGGCTGCAACAAATACGGCGCAGCCCCTTTCCTCAGCATCAAACACATAACGACGGGTGTCATCGGGCGTACGGTGGGCGGACGTAATCTTTACTTCAAAAGGTATTGCCAGGGCGTTCAAGGTGTCAAGAGTAGTTTGTACGGTTGAGAGGTCCGAATCGGATCCCATCAAGACTGAGATAAATTTGTTACTCACATGAATACTCCCTACTTATGTTCGGCCCTTTCGCGGGCTAGTGCACGGTGGCCAATATCGCCACGCCAGAAAGCACCTGGCCAGTGTATCGTCTTTATTGCGCTATAGACCGATTCGCGGGCCGATTCAATATCAGAACCAAGCGCTGTTACGCACAGTACGCGACCGCCGCTGGTGAGTACCTGCGCGTCGCGATCATGGGTACCCGCATGAAAGACCTTGGCAGTGTCTGCCGCAGACCTATCGAGGCCGTCGATGGGCAGACCGATGTCGTAGCGGTCCGGATATCCGGCCGATGCCATCACTACGCCCAGAGAACAGCGCTTGTCCCAGCTGACCTCGATGTCTGCAATATGACCATCGAGCGCCGCGTCGCACAGTGTTACAAGATCCGAATTCAGTCGCATCAGAATCGGCTGGGTTTCAGGGTCACCGAGGCGGCAGTTAAATTCAAGCACCCGTGGTACGTTATCCTCACCGATCATCAGACCAGCATAGAGGAAACCGGTGTAAGGAATTCCTTCGCTAGCCAGGCCATTGACGGTCGGTTCTATGACCTGCTTGAGAATGCGCTGATTGAGTGACGTGTCAACGATTGGTGCGGGTGAATAAGCCCCCATACCCCCGGTGTTGGGTCCCTGATCACCATCATCTCGAGCCTTGTGGTCCTGGGAGGTTGCCAGAGGCAGCACCTCTTTACCGGAGACAAGACAGATATAGCTGACTTCCTCTCCGCTCAGGAATTGCTCGACGACAACCTGGTTGCCTGCTGCACCAAAGCGCCGCTCTTCCAAAATTTGCTTAATAGCTTGCTTTGCTTCCTTGAGTTTGTGAGTGATGATGACACCTTTACCAGCGGCCAAACCGTCTGCTTTGATGACAAAAGGCGGTTCATTTGAATCAAGCCAGGCGAAAGCTTTTATTGACTCGGTGAAAACTTGGTGTTTGGCGGTTGGTATGTTGTGGCGCTGTAGAAAATCCTTGGCGAAAGATTTAGACCCTTCAAGCTGGGCAGCTTTTTTGCTAGGTCCCAGACAGCGCAGCCCTTTTTCCGTAAAACGATCAACGATACCCTCTACGAGCGGCCCTTCGGGACCAATGACGGTGAGATTAACCCGTTCAAGTTGGGCAAATTCACACAGCTGATCCATATCGTCAGCCGCTATAGCGATGTTTTCTACGCCGTCTTCTTGCGCCGTGCCCGCATTGCCCGGGGCAACAAACACTGTGTTTATACGGTCGGATTGTGCAAGCTTCCAGGCCAGTGCATGTTCCCTACCCCCACCACCGACTACCAGTGCTTTTGCCATCGATTTCAATGCCGAAAGTGACGCATGCCTGTGAATACCATCGCAAGTCCGTGCTCGTCCGCAGCTGCAATGACTTCGTCGTCGCGGATCGAGCCACCGGGTTCGATAACGGCACTGATTCCGGCTGCCGCGGCTGAGTCAATACCATCCCTGAATGGGAAAAAAGCGTCTGATGCCATGACGGCACCCGCTGGGTCCAGATTCTCATCCGCTGCTTTGATGCCGGCTATTTTGGCTGAATAAACACGGCTCATCTGCCCGGCACCGATTCCAATCGTTCGTTGTTCAGCGGCGTAGACGATCGCATTTGACTTGACGAATTTGGCCACTGTCCAGGCAAAACGCAGGTCGCGAAATTGTTCGGGAGTCGGTTCGCGTCGGGTCACGACCTTGAGGTCGTCGGCTGATACCTGTCCTTGATCTTGTTCTTGAACCAGAAGACCGCCGCCAACACGTTTGAAGTGGAGCTGTTCAAAGGCTTCGCTTGCGATGATGTCTGTCAGCAAGACGCGTATGCCCGTTTTGGTTGCGAGCACTTCAGCCGCCTGTTCGCTTTGGGTAGGCGCGATGATGACTTCCACGAACTGTCGGTCGAGGATGTTTTGGGCGGTATAGGCGTCGAGTTCTCGGTTGAACGCAATAATGCCACCAAAAGCGGAGGTGGGGTCAGTCGCGTAAGCCCCCTGATAAGCATCGAGTAAGGTATCGGCGCAGGCGACACCACAGGGGTTGGCATTGGGTGCATCAAAAGCCGCCACACACTCAAGTGCTGCGTCGGCATCTGCGACATTATTGAAAGACAGTGGTTTACCTTGGGTCTGATGGGCGGTTGCTAAAGTGCCGGGGGCGGGTGCTGCTTCCCGATAAAAGGCCGCAATTTGGTGGGGATTTTCACCGTAGCGCAGGGTGCTGGCTTTCTGGAACTGTAGGGTTAGTGTACGCGGCAATCCTTTTTTTTCACCGCTAACGCTCAGGTAATTGGATATCAATCCATCGTAGCGAGCGGTGTGACTGAAAGCGTCTGCTGCCAAGCGTTTTCGGGTTGCCGTTGAGACGCCACCACTGGTTCTGAGCTCTTCAAGAATGCAGTCGTAGTCATTGCTGTTGACCACCACCGTAACATCTGCATGATTCTTGGCCGCAGCGCGCAGCAGCGCCGGCCCGCCAATGTCGATATTTTCTATTGCCTGCTCGGTGGTGCAGTCCGGTTGTGCAATTGTTTGTTCAAACGGATAGAGGTTAACAGCCACAAGATCTATAGGCAGTATCCCTGCTTTTGACATGTCGCCGTCATCGGTACCGCGGCGAGCCAGAATGCCGCCGTGTATTTTCGGATGCAAGGTCTTTACACGCCCAGCCATCATTTCGGGAAAACCTGTGTGATCAGAAACTTCGACAACATCGATGTTGTATTCCTGCAGTAATCGGGCCGTACCACCGGTTGAGAGGATGTCAATCTGGAGCTCCCGGAGCTTACGCGCAAAGGCCACTACACCTGATTTGTCCGAGACGCTGATGAGCGCACGTTTTACGGGCGTAAAGCGTTCCGTTGCCATAGTGTTTGATCCAAGGTCAAAGTCGCGGCGGTAATAACCCAGCGCGGCAGTACAGCAGAGTTCATCTGATCAATTGGTAAAGCTTGAGTTTCTTGCGTAAAGTGTTGCGGTTGATGCCCAGAATTTCGGCTGCGCGAGACTGATTTCCGTTGGTTTCCTGCATAACGACTTCAAGCAGAGGGCGTTCGACTTCCCGCAGAACCATATCGTAAACCGAGGCCGGCTGTTCACCATTCAACTCCCTGAAATAACGTTCTATGGAGTGCTTGACGTGGTGGTTAAGCGGTTTGCCTTCAGAAGTATCCACGTGCTGAGTGATCTCTACCCCTCCGGGCCAATCAAATGGTGCCTGACAAACTCGACCTGTTCATCAGGTCTGCCGATCAGATTAAAGCGTCTGCGAAACACTTGGGCGTTTCCCATTGCCGAGGTGTACCACGACACATGTTTACGGGCGATACGGACACCTTTGACGTTTCCATAGAGCAAGTACAACTCGCTCAGGTGTCTCAGAAGGGTATCACGTTTACTGACTGGATGGGGGTCTCCCGGATCGATTCCACTGTTTAAATAGCTGGCAATACGACCGAACAACCAGGGCTGTCCCTGCGCTGCCCTGCCAATCATGATCCCATCAGCTTGGGTAAATTCCAGCACCCGCTTCGCTTTTTGTGGTGAATCGATGTCACCGTTTGCGATGACGGGGATCCCTACTTCCCGTTTTATTTGCTTGATGGTCTGATATTCGACTGGACCATGAAATCTGCACTGGCGGGTACGGCCGTGTACTGACAGCGCGCTTACACCCGCCGATTCTGCGATCTTCGCGATACGAACCCCGTTGCGGTGATCCGGGTCCCACCCGGTTCGAATCTTTAGCGTGACCGGCACATCGACTGCTGAAACCACAGCGTCCAAGATTTGACCCACCAGTTTTTCATGCCGTAACAGAGCCGAGCCGACCCGGCGATTGCACACTTTCTTGGATGGACAGCCCATGTTGATGTCGATGATATTGGCGCCACGATCTACGTTGAACCTTGCAGCTTCAGCCATCTGTAACGGGTCCGCGCCGAGCAGCTGAACACTGATGGGGCCTGTTTCACCGCCGTGCTCAGTTCGGCGCAAACTCTCGGACGAGTGGCGAAGTGCGGGGTTTGCACTGACCATTTCACTGACAGCCAGAGCAGCACCGTGGATGCGGGCGAGACGACGGTATGGTCGATCACTCACGCCGGCCATGGGTGCAGCCAATACGCTGCCCCGCAGCTCGACCTGGCCGATTTGGATACAGGAACCCGTCATCGATGTGGTACTGAAAATAGGCTTAACTACTGACGATTCTAGCCTCGAAACCTACGGCATTATCTTCGGGCTGGGCCAGGTTTACGACCACGGTCACATCAGCCCCAGGCGGCACTTTCTTGTCGAGGTCGTCTATTGTGAGAATCGATTCGGGTGAATATGTACGACGACCGACAATACGGCCATTTCGGTCGCTTAGTGCCAGTTCAATCGCAGGGTAGGATCGGTGTTGTGTGCTGCGGTTAAGCAGGTGAACTTCAACGATCACAGCACCGGGTATGTCCGGATGTAGATCAACCTTGGTCTCGATCACGCGGAATACAGGACCTGACAGCGGCAGCGGTACGCTGCAACCCATGTTCTTGCAGACTTGAACCAAATAGGGTCGGGCAGCTGGAATAGCTGTGAGTTGGTCGAATAACACGTAGCGTGTCTGTAGAAACAATGCCAAAACCGCCACCACTGATGCTATAAACCAGATCAGGCTTCTGGACGTCGCTGGTGCTTGATGTTCAGTCCGCAACTGACTACGGCTGAGAGCTGGTGTGTCAGTTGATGTGCTGTCGCGGACGCTATCACTCAGACTGAGCCTAGGCTCAGTTCGATAGGTTGTTGAACGGGAATCCGGCACTTTCTGATTTCCAGTTGGGCCGAACCCTCGCTCCCTGCGAAGTGCCCGGTTTATCTCGTCCAGACCTTCTGTTTCAGTGGCCGGCAATTGCAGATCCCCGAGTTGTTCCGTCGTCAGATCGAACAACCGCGGTCGCGGGTCGACTTTGGATCGGTCAAATTCAGGAATTCGGTCAGTTGAAACACGGGTAGTTAATCGATTTTGTAACGACCGGGCTTGTGTCGGGTTTGCAATCTGTTCTACCAGGTTCCATGCTGCGTTGAATACCGTATCGCACTCGCCGCATTGAACAAGACCCGCCCCGGCAGCCAGGGTGTCCGCCGTCACCGGTAGGATGCTCTTGCAACCGCTACAGCGAGTTTCGAGCAAAGCCTGTTCGTCATACGTCATGTTTGATGGGCCTTCATGCTGTGCGCGCACCGATAAGCAAAATCCATTCGTCTGCCGGCACGGTATCAAAAGTATAGCCCGGACCGAATGCCGAACATACTGTTTCAGCCTGAGCCCCTAGAACCCCGCTGAGCAACACGATTCCATCTGCCGCGAGCAGTGAATTCAGCCGTGGTGCCAGTTCGATTAGCGTGTGAGACAGTATGTTGGCGATAACGATATCAAAGATCATCGGGCTCACGATCTGTTCAGGTGTCTTTACCGCCAGCTGGTCACCGATTCCGTTGTTCTGGGCATTTCCCCGAGTGGTGATCAAGGCCTTAGGGTCAATATCTGTGGCTGTTGCTCGCGAAGCACCCAACTTCAACGCCGCTACAGCCAGAATCCCCGATCCGCAGCCCCAATCAAGCACCGTGCGCTCAGTGAGATCAAATTTGGCTAATTGCCTGAGACACAGCGCAGTCGTTGGATGTGTGCCGGTCCCAAAAGCCAAACCTGGGTCAATAATGATATTGACAGCGCTAGGGACGGGCGGTTGACACCAGCTCGGACAGATCCACAGATCACCCTCGACATTGAACGGCTTGAATTGATCGCGGCTAACTTGTTCCCAGTTACGGTTCGCCAAGATTTCGCAGTTGATCCCGGTGTGTCCGCCACTGACGTCATAAAGGTAATTGCAGATAGTCTTTTGGTCGGCGTCTGGCGGGAAAAGACCGCTTACTTTTTCTGTTGACCAGCCCTGAAAATTGGATGATGCAGTGTCGAAACGCGCGCTGCCGCCGGCATGCTGCCGTGATACTGCCACAGCACCGAGGCCGTCCATTGCTTCGGTGATCCGCTGAACGGCGGGTTGTTCAACGGTAATACTGATTTGCAGCCAATGATCCACAGGAGACAGAACGCCAACGGAGCCTGTAATGCGACCGCTCGGGTCAGCTCCGTCGGTTCCTTTCGAGGTAGTGGATGTCCATCGGTTGTCGGCCAAAGGCCGAATCAGTTACCAGACGTTGTTGAAGTGGAATATTGGTCTTGATGCCATCGATCACCATCTCCTCCAGAGCACCGCTCATTCTGGTTAACGCCTGTGTACGGTTCTCGCCGTGTGCAATGACCTTGGCGATCATGGAATCATAATAAGGTGGCACGGTGTAGTTGTTATAAATGTGAGAGTCCACACGGATACCCGGTCCGCCCGGTTGGTGGTACTGGGTGATTGTACCTGGTGATGGTAGAAACGTGTCCGGGTCTTCGGCATTGATGCGGCACTCTACAGCATGCCCCGTGAAGATGATGTCCGCCTGAGTATGTTCAAGTGGCTGATTTGCCGCCACCTGCATCTGTTCTCTGACAATATCGATCCCGGTAATCGCTTCGGTTACTGGATGTTCGACCTGGATACGTGTATTCATCTCGATGAAAAAGAACTCACCATTCTCATAAAGAAATTCGAAGGTACCAGCTCCTCGATAGTTCAGGGTGTGGCAGGCGTCTATACAGCACTGAGTCATCTTTGCCCGCAGCTTCGGATCAATGCCTGGGGCGGGTGCTTCTTCTAAGACCTTTTGATTTCTGCGCTGCATTGAGCAATCTCGATCGCCAAGATGGATCACATGTCCGTGCGTGTCCGCAAGCACCTGGAACTCAATATGACGCGGACGTTCCAGATAACGCTCCAGGTAGACAGCGTCGTCGCCGAAGGATGCTTGTGCTTCGTTACGGGTCAGCTGCCAGGCATTGAGCAGCGCGGCTTCAGTGTGGGCAACCCGCATGCCTTTACCGCCGCCGCCCGCAGCGGCTTTGATAATGACGGGATAACCGATTTCTGCAGCAATTTTTGCCACCGCCAAGTTGTCGTCCGGCAATGGGCCGTTCGAGCCTGGCACGCAGGGCACGCCGGCGCTTTGCATTTGGGCAATGGCCGCGATTTTGTCACCCATCACACGGATTGTTTCTGCTGTAGGACCCACAAAGATAAATCCGCTCTGTTCGACCCGTTCGGCAAAATCGGCGTTTTCTGCAAGAAATCCGTAACCTGGATGGATCGCAACTGCGTCTGTTACTTCAGCTGCGGCGATCACAGCCGGAATATTCAGGTAACTGTCTATGCTTGCCGCTGGACCAATACACACGGATTCATCAGCGAGGCGTACGTATTTTGTATCCCGATCCGCTTCGGAATACAGTGCAACAGTGCGGATACCGAGCTCACGGCATGTTCTAAGAATGCGCAGCGCAATCTCACCGCGATTGGCGATCACCAATTTATCAATCATCAGACGCCGGTCAGGGGGACAAAGATTCGATCAGGAAAAGAGGCTCACCAAATTCAACCGGGTCCCCGCTGTGCTTGAAAATCTTGCGGACGATGCCGGTGATTTCAGTATCGACCTGATTAAATATTTTCATGGCCTCAATGACACATAACGTGTCACCGGCGTTCACCTCGGTTCCCAGTTCGACATAGGGTGGGGTTTCAGGATTTGGTGAGGCGTAATAAGTGCCTACCATTGGTGAAACCACGGGCACTTTACCGACTGAAGAGATCTCGCTAGCCGCGGGGTTATCCAATAAGGGTTCAGCGACCGCGCTCAGTCGCGTGTCTGTCATTGTCTGCGCCGGTACCGAGTACACATGGGTTCCGGTGCTGCTGCGACTCAGGCGAATCGATTCCTCACCCTCACTGATTTCAATTTCGGTCAATTCAGACTCTTCAAGCAGCTCAATGAGTTTTTTGACTTTGCGGATATCCATCGGCTGTCGACTGGTGTTCAGTGCCCGGATTCAAGGTATGTAATTGCAGCCTCAAGAGCCAACTCGTAACTCATGCCCCCGAAACCGGCGATAACCCCTACCGCAAGATCAGAAAAGTAGGAATGGCGGCGGAAACTCTCTCGGGCGTGGACGTTCGACAGATGCACTTCGATGAACGGAATCGCCACCCCTGCGAGCGCGTCGCGTAAGGCCACACTGGTATGCGTAAAGCCCGCGGGGTTGATCACGATGAATTCGGTGCCATCTGTCGCTGCCGCGTGAACCCGTTCGATCAGGGCGTTTTCAGCGTTTGACTGGAAGCTCGTCAGCTGAAACCCTTTGCGGGCAGCGGTTTTAGATGCCAGCTGGTTGATGTCAGCCAACGTCTGGTGACCATAATGTGAAGGCTCACGAGTGCCCAGTAAGTTCAGGTTGGGGCCGTGCAGCAGCAGAATGTGTCTCACGGAAAGAAGACCCTAAACATTAAACAATGTGTCCATTGTGCACAAAGCTTTCTTGTCTGTCCAGTTCGGGGACAATGGTGAAATTTAGGCGTAGATATAGGCAAGTTCGACGAAATTAGGCGACCACTTAGAGAAGGTGTGCCAACCAATCCGCGAGTTCAGTGGTTTGCAGCTCACCAGTTTTTCGGTATCGGAGCACACCGGTCCGGTCAAACACTAAAGTGAATGGCAGCTGTCCAGCACTGCCGTAGCGCTGCATGAGTTCGGGACCTGCGGTCGGGCCGATCAATGAGACATAGTTCAGACCCACTTCATCCTCGAATCGGCGAACGGACTCGGCATCGTCGACCGCAATACCCACGACCTGAATCTTCTGCCCATAGCGTGCTTGCATTGCGATCAACACGGGGATTTCAGTTCGGCAAGGTGCGCACCACGTGGCCCAGAAATTAAACAATACCACTTTGTTGTGAATCACTCGTGTCGACCATTCCTCTCCCGTGCTGGTAGGCAGGACAAACGGAATAATGGTGTCAGCCCCGGCGCCCAGGTCAGAGACAGTAGGCGAACGCAGCTGACTTACCCAGTACCCGCCAGCCGCCGCCACCGCCACCGCCACCGCCAATACAAGCAGGGTGTAGACCACCAAGGATTTTCTTGGGTTGTCCACTAGGATGTCAGATTCTAAGAGTCTTGAGCAGGGAGAGGAAGCGGTTCGGGTCAAGGTAGCCGTAGAGGCGTTTTGCAGACACTTCTTGACCTTGTGCGTCAAAAAACAGCAGCGCTGGGGGACCATATACGCCATAGTGTTGCTTGATGGTCTTGCCAACCGGATCTGACGGATCCGTGACGTCTATTTTGAGCAGACGGAATCGGTTCAGAACTGTGCGTACCTGCAGGTTGCTAAATGTCGTTTTTTCCATGCGCAGGCAATCAGTACACCAGTCGGCATAAAAATCCAGGATCACAGGTTGTTCATCTGAGCGGGCGTCAGACAGCAACCGTTCAAGTTCGGCCACGCTTGTCACCGTGTAAAAATCAGGTTGGTCTTTTTCGGAGACAGCATCCTTCAGTACCTCCTCGCTAAACAGCGCTAAGCTGACGGGCTGCAGGATGTCGCGACCACCGTTCAAGCCACCGATTATTGCCAACATCCCCCAGATGATGGAGATGGTACCCAAACCTTTCCAGGCGTAGCGCCACCGCAGCAGAGGTGCCTGGCTTTTGACGAGATAGATGCCAAACGTGATCAAGAGCGCCGCCCACAACAGTAGAACAGGTACAGCGGGTATGGTGCCAAGCAGATAAATGGCAACACCAATCAGCATCACACCAAACAGATGGTTCACTCGATCCATCCAGGCACCAGCTCGCGGCAGCAAGACACCCGCACCGAAGCCGATGGCAATGAGAACCACGCCCATACCCAGCGCCATAGAAAACATCAGCCCAGCACCCAGATAGGGGTCACCATGGAAAATAGCGATGCTCAGCACTGAAATCAGCAGCGGTGACACACAAGCACCGACCACCAGTGCGGAGACAGCGCCGAGTAGAAAAATCATACCAAACGAACCGGTACTTAAACCGGTCGTACGCGCGGTCAGACTAGACTGCACAAAGGCAGGCATCTGGATCTCATAGAGGCCAAACATAGACAATGCCATCAGTGTGAGGATGATGCTGATCAAGCCGATTGCCCAGATATTTTGGAAATAGGCTTGCAGTTGCTCCCCGGTCGCGCCTGCCACAGCACCGATTGCCGCATAGGTCGCGGCCGTCCCCAGTACATAGGCCACTGAAATCGCACCACCCCGGAGGCGACGGGAAGTGCCGCCTTGACGTACGATGATACTGGAAAGAATCGGAATTAAGGGCAGTACACACGGCGTAAAGGTCAGCAGAAACCCCGTGACGAACGCGGCACCGAAAAAAGCGATCAGGTTGCGGGCTGACAATGCCCCTTCAGCCGGCTCCTGTGCTTTTGCGTTCACGAAGCTGGGGAACTCAATCGTCTGGGTTGTGCTCATGGGCGCATAGCAAATGCCCTTTTCGGCACAGCCCTGGTAATTGACGGTCAGGCTGAGTGTGTCAGCCATCAGGGCATTTTTCTCGATCGGTACAATGACGCTACGACTAGTGAGGTAAACCTCAACCGCACCAAAATAAGGATCCTGTTTTACAGTGCCTGGCGGCAGGTCGAATGCGCGAACCTGTGCGTTACCCTGCACTGCCTGGAAAGCGATTTTGTCACGATACAGGTAATACCCCGGTGCGATCTTGAAATGTACCGCCAGAGCGTTTTCGCCGGCGATTTCGATCTCCACCTGAAATGCATCATCGGGATCAAGGAATTCGGATACATCACCAGTGGCGGTCCCCAGCAGTTTCTGCAATTCAGTCGCGCTGCCCCCAGTGCTGGTCGACTGCCAACCCGTTTTGACTGAGCCAGAGCGCTCGTTGATTAACGACGACGTTGTGAGGGGGACGTCCATCCGGACACGTTGCGTCATCGGTGGATAACAAACGCCAACCGGTTTGTTACAGCCTTGACCTGCCGCCAGCAAGATCAATGGGCCGCCGATGAAGTGGTCTCTATCCAACGGCAGTGCGATGCGAATTGAATCGGTGTAAATCTCGGTCTCGCCAAAAAACTCATCGTGTTGGATGGTCCCGGCTGGATATTTAGGGTTACCCAGAACGGCTTGAACAGGTTCAGCTGTAAAGCCAAACTTACTGCGATACATGTAATAGCCCTCGGCGATCGTCCAGACGGCCTCGATCGTGTTCGGGTTAACCAGCGAGGCGTGGAACCTGAACGCTTGTTCAGCTGGAAGGAGTTTGCTGTCCTGCTGCGCCACCCCGGACAATGAAAACAGCATCACTGACAACAGCACTGACAACAGCAGGGCAGTCATCGTTTTCATGAGCAAATCGAGATAATCGCGTTGGATTGTTACGCTGTGCGAAACATCTTGGGTCGGTAAACGACGCGTTATATTAGCACCCGATTATATGCCCAGGCTATTGTAGCGACCCAGACCGACGATCGTCTGACAATCGACTACACTTGGCGCCCACAATCGAATTAAGTTCCTTATGCTGTTGAGTCGAAACGTGCCACTGAGACCTTAACCGGACCTTAACAGTGCCCATTATTTTTCTGATTTTTCTCGCGGTTCCATTGATTGAGATTTTCTTGTTGATCAAGGTGGGGAACGTAATCGGTGCACCGTGGACCATCGCACTGGTTGTCCTCACAGCGCTGGTGGGTGCTTGGCTGGTTCGGCTGCAGGGCCTGTCTGCCCTGAACCGAGTCCGTCGGAGTGCAGCGCGCGGTGAGTTGCCGGCATTCGAGCTGCTGGAAGGTTTATTTCTCCTCGCCGCAGGCGCATTGTTACTCACACCGGGGTTTTTTACGGATGTCGTGGGGTTTGCCTGCTTGACGCCACCGTTCCGAAGGTCGCTGATCAAGCTGGCTGTCCGGCGGTTTGGCCTGGTCCACCCGGGGTCGCCCCCCGCGGATTCCGCCCTGGGTAAATCCAGCATTGAAACCGATTATCGCCGGCTGGATGATTGAGTGGAGATAGCCTACTTGACAGGGGGTTAAAACCAGCTATTATTAGCACTCGATAGGGATGAGTGCTAGTTGTACCACATACTCACCTCTATGTTATCATTTTGTTGTTATTCATCAATACTTTAGGAGATTTAGGTAATGAAGATTCGACCGCTTCACGATCGCGTCGTTGTGCGACGACTCGAAGAAGAGCGTACCAGTGCCGGCGGAATCGTGATTCCCGATAGTGCTGCGGAAAAACCGATGACCGGCGAAGTTTTATCAACCGGCAACGGCAAGATCCAGGAGAACGGTGAACAGCGTCCACTGGACGTCAAAGCCGGGGACAAGGTGCTTTTTGGGAAGTACTCCGGTACCGAAGTCAAAATCGATGGTGAAGAAGTTTTAGTCATGCGCGAGGACGACATCATGGGTGTCATCGAGGCTTAAGCCTGCTGATTACCCAGACCGTTGAACATCAACACTGATTTATATTTATAAAGGAATACAGTAATGTCAGCTAAAGAAGTTAAATTCGGCGAAGCAGCCCGTGGAGCCAAGTTACGGGGTGTGAATATCCTGGCCGACGCCGTCAGGGTGACACTCGGGCCTAAGGGAAGAAATGTAGTACTCGACAAATCGTTTGGCGCACCCACCGTGACCAAGGACGGGGTTTCTGTCGCCAAGGAAATTGAACTTAAAGACAAGTTCGAAAATATGGGGGCGCAGATGGTTAAGGAAGTAGCCTCCAAGACGTCGGACGTGGCCGGTGACGGCACCACGACCGCGACTGTGTTGGCACAGTCTATGTTGCGCGAAGGTTTCAAAGCCGTCGCTGCGGGGATGAACCCAATGGACTTAAAGCGCGGAATCGACAAGGCAGTCATCGCGACCGTTAAAGAGCTTCACAACATGTCCAAGCCTTGTGCGGATCATAAAGAAATCGCACAGGTAGGCACCGTGTCCGCCAATTCTGATGAGTCAATCGGCAGCATTATTGCCGAATCTATGGAAAAGGTTGGTAAGGAAGGTGTGATCACCGTTGAAGAAGGCAAGACACTGGATAATGAACTTGAGGTGGTCGAAGGTATGCAGTTCGACCGTGGATATCTCTCGCCTTATTTCATCAACGATCAGGACGCGATGCAGACCGACATGGAGAATCCGCTGATTCTGATTCACGATAAGAAGATCTCGAACATCCGGGACATGCTGCCGGTGCTTGAGGCCACAGCCAAGGCCAGTCGGCCGTTGCTGGTCATCGCTGAGGATGTTGATGGCGAAGCACTGGCGACACTGGTCGTGAACAATATTCGTGGGATCGTTAAGGTTTGTGCGGTCAAGGCGCCAGGATTCGGCGATCGCCGTAAAGCGATGTTGCAGGATCTAGCAATTCTGACCGGCGGTCAGGTGATTTCCGAAGAAGTAGGGATGAGCCTCGAAGCCGCCAGTCTCGATGATCTGGGTAGCGCTAAACGTGTGCAGGTAACCAAGGAAAACACCACCGTGATCGATGGTGGGGGTAGCAAGGATGATATCGAAGGCCGGGTCAATCAGGTCCGTGTGCAGATCGAGGAAGCCACCTCGGATTACGACAAGGAAAAGATGCAGGAGCGAGTTGCCAAGCTTGCAGGCGGGGTCGCCGTAATCAAGGTCGGTGCAGCAACCGAGATTGAGATGAAGGAGAAGAAGGCCCGCGTCGAAGATGCGTTGCATTCAACCCGTGCAGCAGTGGAAGAGGGCGTGGTGCCCGGTGGCGGTGTAGCGTTTGTACGTTGCCTGGACGTGTTGGCTGGCGTTAAGGGTGACAATACTGATCAAGATGTCGGTATCGATATCGTTAAGCGTGCCGTTGAAGAACCGTTGCGTCAGATCGTCAACAACGCCGGAGAAGAAGGTTCAGTCGTGCTGAACAATGTTGTGGCTAAAAAAGGTAACTATGGCTACAACGCCACTACCGGTGAATACGGTGACATGATTGAGATGGGCATCCTGGACCCGACCAAGGTCACTCGGGCCGCGCTCCAGAATGCAGCTTCGATTTCCGGTCTTATGATCACGACCGAAGCAATGGTTGCTGAAGTACCCGAAGACAAGCCAATGCCGCCAATGCCAGGTGGCATGGACGGGGGGATGGGCGGTATGGGCGGCATGATGTAAGCTGCCAGTCATAGCGCAAGTTGTATCTCGAAGGCCCCGATCATTCGGGGCCTTCTTCGTTTTAGGGTAATTTAAGCGGGTTTTCGCTCTAGACGACGGTGATGAGCGCGTCCAGCACATCATTGGGCCGTTCCATCATCAGGGAGTGGCCCGTACCCTCAAGCAACTCGACACGCGCGCCGGTTATTACCTTGGCCAATTCCTTGCCAGCTCTGGCAGGTGTCATAATGTCACGGTTTCCCAAGATAAACAGGGTTGGACACTGTACTGCGTCGGCGTGCACCATCCCAGTGTTATAGGTATTGCAGGCTGCAAGGCCGGCATGAATGACGTCGTCGTCTGAACGCTCGAGCAGTCGCAGCGTACCGCCGACCATCCACATTCCGGGGTTCTCATTGCCACCGAGCTGAGCAGCTTTGCTGTAACCCCAGTAGGTCAGCATATCGATTGCAGCGTGGTTGTTTTGTGCGGCATTGCTCAGAAGAGATTTGTGGACGGCCATCGGTACGGCGGTACCGATAAGCGCCAACGATCGTGTCCGTTCCGGATAGCGAGCTGCAAGGGCAAGCGTCACCAGCGAACCCATGCTGTGGCCAACCAAGGCGGCCTTTTCGATGTTCGCTCCATCCATTGCAGCGACGACTTCATCAGCCATCTTTTCGATAGTATCCAGTGGAGGTCCTTCGGAACGACCATGGCCGGGCAGGTCAGTTGCCAACACGTTGTACTGATGCCGGGCAAAGAAACGCGCGGGGAGGACCCAGACGGTGTGATCCATCCCGGTTCCGTGTACAAAGACGACCGATTCCTGTTCAGACTGATGTTCCCGGGCACCTGTATAGGCAAAAATATTTTTCTTGTTAGCATTGATATACATGATCGATCAGCCTTCCGTGCTCAGGCTTTCTGCGCGGCGCGCAAAGCGGTTTCTAGATCCTGCAGTAGGTCCTGTGGATCTTCTAGTCCCACAGACAGGCGAATCAGTCCTTCCGAGATACCGGCCGCTTGAAGTGCCTTGGCATCCATCCGGTGGTGGGTTGTGCTGGCGGGGTGAATCACCAGTGATTTGGCATCACCAACATTGGCAAGATGTGACAGCAGCTCGACATTTTCAATGAAACGCTGCCCTGCAGCCCTCCCGCCCTTGATGCCGAAGCTGAAAACGGCGCCGCAACCGTTCGGCAAAATGTCCTTGGCCAGTTCGTGATCCGGATGGTCGGGCAATTCTGGATAACTGACCCACTCCACCGCATCGTGCTGTGACAGATACTTGACGATCAGCCGCGTGTTTTCGACATGTCGCTGCATACGAAGCGGCAGGGTTTCCATCCCTTGAAGCACCTGGAATGCCGTGGTCGGGCTCATACAGGCACCGAAGTCCCGCGCACCTTCTTTGCGGGCGCGGGTGATAAACGCTGCGGGGCCAAATTCAACCGCGAAATTCATGTTGTGAAAGCCGGCATAAGGTTCGGTCATCGTTGGGAACTTCCCAGAGGCCTCCCAGTCGAAAGTGCCACTGTCTACCAGCAGACCACCGATCACTACACCATGGCCACTTAGGAATTTGGTGGCCGAGTGAAAAATAATGTCAGCGCCGAGGTCAAATGGTCGGCACAAATACGGCGTGGTGAAGGTTGAATCAATCATCAGCGGCAGGCCATGCTGGTGTGCGACCTCGGCCAGGACAGGAATATTCAGAACTTCCAATCCAGGGTTGCCGAGCGTCTCGCCAAACAAGAGGCGGGTTTCCGGTCGTATGGCAGCTGCAAACGCATCCGGGTTGCGAGGATCGACAAAAGTGGTCTCGATACCGAATCTGCGTAAGGTGTAGTCCAGCAGGTTATGGGTGCCGCCATAAATTGAACCTGAGGACACGATGTGTGAGCCCGCACTCATCAGAGTAGCAATAGCCAAATGGCATGCTGCTTGGCCGCTGGCGGTGGCGATTGCACCGACACCACCCTCTAAAGCGGCTATTCTTTCTTCCAGGACTGCAGTAGTCGGATTGGTGATTCTGGAATAGACGTGACCGGCACGTTCGGCGTTGAAAAGTGCTGCTGCATGATCGGGGCTTTTGAAAACATAAGATGCTGTTTGGTAGATCGGTGTAGCACGCGCACCCGTTGTCGGGTCGGGTTGTTGTCCTGCGTGCAGGGTCAGGGTGTCAAAACCAAACGTTTTCGGTGTAGTCATCTCGTTCTCCGAAACGGGTGTCTATGTAAGTTGGTTTAACTTTAACTGGGTCACAAAGGAATAGGCATCATCTTGAATGCCTGTGTTTGCAACGTAGTGGCTAGTCTATTGAATTAAACAGCAGATGCAGCGATCCGTCTAACAGTTCTCTACCCCGAGGGGTTTATTGGTTTTGAGACCCTAGGCCTTCCCTCATTTGCGCACAGACACAGGATGGGCAGACGCATAGCAAGGGGCAGGGGTTCAAGCGGTAATGGTACTAGCGCCTAGAAAGGGTCGTTCGAGACCCGGTCATGAACTTCGCTCAGCGGTGTCGCGGAAAACCGTTCAACCGCATTTAGAGTCGCCGCAGTTGAGACAGGTCATACAGCCATCGAGAAGAACCACAGCCTTGGTTTGGCATTTGCTGCACAGTCTGGCTTCAGCGGGAAATCCAGTGGCCGAACCGCCCTCAGGGGAGGGCTGTTTTCTGGTTTCATATTCCTGGCGCTTGTCATCGACCAGTTTTTGCTGATGGTCGTCGAGATCATCTTCTCGGATCATACCAATCATTTTCATGTGTGCTTCGATCGCATCTCCTATCTCAGCAACCAATGACGGTGTGTACTTTCCGCCCCGTTTGAAATAGCCACCTTGAGGATCGAATACACTGCGCAGTTCTTCGACCAGAAAGGTGGCATCGCCACCCTTGCGGAAAACAGCCGAGATAATTCGAGTCAGAGCAACGATCCACTGAAAATGGTCCATGTTCTTAGAGTTGATAAATATCTCGAATGGGCGTCGTTTTTCGTAAGGCGTTTCAGGATTTAGTACGATGTCATTGATGGTGACGTAAAGCGCATGCTCAGACAGTGGAGTCTTGATTTTGTAGGTGCTGCCGATCAGCATTTCCGGCCGTTCGAGCTTCTCATGCATCTGAATGACGTTGGAAGCAGAACCCTCAACGCCTGCGATGACTTCGTTTTCCGGTGCCATCTCAGCGATCTTCGGCGGGTCACCCTCGGTACTGATGACCTCGAAGTCGGCGATGGGGTTGTCGATCTTAATAACCATTTTCCACTCTAAAATTTGCCGTAGTAACCTTCTTTTAGGGCATCAAACAGGTTGGCGGCCGTATGAGTTTCGCCATCGTATTCGATTTCTTCGTTGCCCTTGGCTTCGATCACCTCCCCGTTTTCCAGAGTGAAGCGATACGTGGTGTTTTCCAGGTCTTCTTCTTTGACCAGCACGCCCTGCGGAAAGTCGTGCAGCCTTTGAGGCCTTTTTCGTAGGCGTACATGTAGATATCTTCGAAATCCTCAAACGGGATGTCCGTGGGCACATTGGCAGTTTTGGAAATCGACGAATCTATCCATTTTTGTGCAGCGGCCTGTACGTCGACATGCTGTTTGGGAGTGATGGTGTCGGCGCTGATAAAATAATCCGGTAGCGCATTGTTATCGTCGTCTGGCGCCGCCGCCGGGTTGACCAAGCGCCGATATTCCAGTAACTCAAACGACATGACATCGATTTTTTCCTTGGTTTTTCGACCTTCGCGTATGACGTTTCGGCTGTACAAATGGGCAAAAGACGGTTCAATGCCGTTGCTCGCGTTGTTCGCCAGGGACAAACTGATGGTGCCGGTTGGCGCGATAGAAGTATGGTGACTGTAGCGTGCACCGTGCTCAGCAATCTTATCGGTAAGTTCATCAGGAAACTGTTGCATATAACGACTGTATTTCGCCATCAAGACAGACCCTCTAACACGGTCACCATTCTGATAACCATCGGCTTCCATTTCAGGTCGTTTGGTCAGAATTTCTTTATCGACTGTAAACTCGTCCTGCATAATCGGGGCGGGTCCCTTTTCTATAGCGAGCTCAACAGCGGTCTGCCAACCGACCTCAGCCATTTCACGTGAAACGCGTTCAGTGAAAGCCAGTGAATCTTCACTGCCATACTTCATCTGCATCATTACCAATACAGAACCCAGACCCAGAAAGCCCATACCGTGACGCCGTTTATATTCGATCTCGTGTCCTTGCTGACCAAGAGGCAAGCCGTGAATATCAACCACGTTGTCTAGCATGCGGGAGAATATACTGACGACGCGATGGAACCGTTCCCAATTAAAACGCACGCTCACTGAAAACGGTTGTTCCACAAAGCGGGTTAGATTGATCGAGCCCAGCAAACAACTGCCATAAGGCGGCAAAGGTTGCTCGCCACACGGATTGGTCGCTCGAATCTCTTCACAGAACCAGTTATTGTTCATCTCGTTGATTCGATCAATCAGAATAAATCCCGGTTCAGCGTAGTCGTAGGTTGAGGACATAATCAAGTTCCACAACCGGCGAGCTGGCAACGTGCGAAAGACTTTGCAGGCGACCTCGCCTTTATCGTTGGTGACATAGCCCTCGCGACTGGGCCAGTGGCGCCAGGTGATCTTGCTCTCAGGATCATCAATTTCTGTTACCAGAGCAGGGAATAGCAGTTCCCAGTCGGCATCATTTTGTACTGCTTGCATGAACCCATCGGTAACCAAACACGATAGATTGAACTGCCGGAGTCGGCCGTTTTCCCGCTTAGACTGAATAAAATCAACGATATCCGGGTGGGCGATGTCAAAAGTGCCCATTTGTGCGCCGCGACGGCCACCCGCAGAAGACACCGTGAAACACATGGCGTCAAAAATATCCATAAAAGACAGCGGTCCGGAGGTGTAAGCGCCCGCGCCGCTCACAAAAGCGCCTTTTGGCCGCAACGTAGAGAACTCGTAACCAATGCCACAACCGGCTTTCAGTGTCAGACCGGCATCATGAACTTCAGTCAGTATGCCTTTCATTGAATCAGGGATGGTGCCAGACACGGTACAGTTGATCGTACTGGTCGCTGGTTTGTGTTCGCGAGCACCCGCATTAGAAATGATTCGGCCTGCTGGGATGGCGCCGTTTCTAAGCGCCCACAAAAATTCTTTATACCAGTGATCTTGTTTTTCACTGGTCTGTTCAACCGCAGCCAACGCACTTGCGACCCGCTTGAAGGTGTCATCGATGGTGCGGTCAATCACATGGCCCGACTTTGCTTTGAGCCGGTACTTCTTGTCCCAGATATCAATGGACGCAGGTTGTAACTCAACCCCCGAGGCGTCGGTCTTGCGCTGTTCCAGTGATGCCTTTGTCATTTGTTGTTATTCCTTGAGTGGGGTAAAAGACCCGGCAGGCTGCGCCCTCAAAATTAAAGGGGTAGCCGGTTATTCACCACTTACTATTTACGAATCTGAAAACGCCACTTTGTTTGGGTAGGTCTGACCAATAACACTATATGTTGTGGCATTGAGCAGAGCATACGCCCAACATATTGTGCCGGTCAACTTTTTTCAAGGGTGCGCAAAAAATGCCCTAAAAAAGGGCTTCGGTCTATAGGCGGTCAGGTGGTCAGACGCCGGTAGATCTCTGACACCTTGACCGGCAGTTGGTGTACATCGTCGACCACGGTGTAGTTGACTGCCCCGTACATGTGTGGCAGGTAGTCTCGTGCTTCGCGGTCGATGGTGATACAGAACGGATGTATGCCCGCCCGCTTGGCTTCAACTAGTGCTTGCCGAGTGTCTTCGATGCCATACTCACCGCGGTAGCCGTCATAGTCATCCGGTTTACCGTCGGACAAGGTGATTAAGAGGCGTGTCCGTGCCTCTATATTTTCAAACAGGTGAGTAAGGTGGCGGATCGTTACACCCATGCGCGTGTAGTCCTGCGGTTGGATGCCGGCGATACGCGCTTTGACTTCCTGGCCATAAATTTCATCAATCCGCTTGATACGATAAAGCTCACAGCGTTTTCGAGTCATGCCCGAAAAGCCATAAATGGCATAACGGTCACCCAAAATTTCCAGGGCTTCGCACAGTAGCACCAGGCTTTCTCTTTCTGCGTCGTTGATCCAGCCCTTAGTCGAGCCACTGACGTCGACCATAAAAATCACAGCAATATCGCGTTCCAGCCGTTGCGGGCAGGTGAAGAGGTTTTCCGGCATCTCTCGGCCAGAAATGGCTTCGATTCTGGCTTCAATTGCGGCATCTAGGTCGATATCGTCCCCATAAGCCTGTCGTTTCAGGCGTCGTTCACCACCGCGAAGTGCCTCAAAACTCCGACGAATTTCTGTGACTAGACCATGGTATTTTTCAAGCGTTTCCGCCACAAACGGCTTGTCTACCGATCTCATATCGATTTCTCTCAGCACGCACCATCCTTTACGGTAGTGACGCCGTCGGAAATCCCATTCATCGTAGTGTAGTGCGCCTTCCTCACGGTAGGATCCTTTCCACATGTCTTTGGCGCTGCTGTCTTCTCTAGGACCTGCGTCGTAATCTCCTGCGCCGGCCGCGACGAGATATTCCGGTGGGATTTCATCTAGGTCCAGCAGCATCGACTGCAGAATCCGTTTGATATCGGCTGGAGTAGCCACAGGGTTGCCGTTTATCTCCAGCATCAACTCTGTCTCCCCGGTTGTGTTTTCCGGCGTCTGCAATTCAATTTGTCGTATTGCTGAATCATCCAAGGTTTGATCATCGCGCAGCAGTTCGCTTAGACGGACCTTGAGTTCTTCGCGATCCCGTTCCATTCGTATGGCGAGTACCTGTTCGGCGAGCTCGAGTTGAAGAGTTCCCTGCCAGGGTTGGGGAGCGGGCGCGGTGACTGAGCGAGGATAAATCAGCTTAAGTTGTTCAAGTGTCGTCTCGATGGTCGAGGCTGGTTCTTTGAGTGCAGATGTAGCATGTTGCCACTCGATAGCTGCAGGTTTGTCGCCAGTATTTTCTAGCAGAGTGTTCATCTGGCGCCACAAACCGGGTAACTCTCGTTTAATGCAAGCTTCAAGGCGTATTGATTCAAGTGCAAAAAATAGCGATAGCGCTCGTTGAGGCTCTGAATATTCAGCCAGGCGTGCTGACAGTGGTGGATCGTCCTGGGTTTGTTTTCGAAATGTGCCGAAGCGCGTTTGTGCCCAAAGGTAGGTTGTCATGAGTTTGTACAGCGAGAAATTGTTCTGTTTGTCACCATAACGGTTGAGCAGAGCTGGCAGGAAGAGCACTTCGGTATCTGTAAATACTTCATTACTGGACTCAATGCGTAAAGACCGACCTGCCAGACCGCGGATGTAGTGATTAAGCACACCGACGGTATCGTCGAGGTGGACGGTAACCGGGCGCAGACTCTCTTCACGAGCGAAAGTATCAACGGCGGCGAAGGCTTCACTTCCGGGATAAAGACCCTGGCGGTCATAAACATCCATGGCGTTAATGATCCAGTCCTCAACCTGCCTCAGATCCATAAACTCAAGAGCTCGCGCTGCGTGACGAACGAACTGAAAACCCATCTCGGAGTTGGTGCGGATGATGACCTCTAGCCAGTGGAGAGCGAACTCCTGCTGTGTTCTGGTGCAGACCGACAGGGCCAGCGCGGGTTCCCGGGCCGTTCGCCTCGATGACAGGACCGCGTCGAGCATTTCATCGAAACGTTCTTCAAGTGCTTCAAAAGAAAAAGATTTTTGTTCAGGCATCAACGCAATCGGTGCTGCTGTACAGCCTCATGAGTCAAGTAAGTATACCGAGAAGCCACGGTTTGGCTTGCGTTGGGCCCGTTTGCCGCAGGCAACCGGGTCAGGCTACAGTGCACGCTCGGCAGATCAGGGGTAAAAATGGGCGGATTAAGTACAGTACTACTGTGGGTTCAGACACACCCGTTGGTGGTCACGGGTACGCTGGTCGTGTCGTTGCTCCTGGCCGGGATTTACGCCGTAGTGATCTTTATGGCTATCGCTCGCATGGATGCGGATTATTTTATGCGCTCTAAAGCGAGTCGAGACCACTGGCGCTATCGGTACACCGCCCTATGGCTGGTGATTCGCGTCACTAAGAATCTGGTCGGTGTGCTTCTGGTATTGCTTGGTCTGGCTATGCTGGTATTGCCTGGGCAGGGTATTCTGACCATTCTGATTGGGATCAGCCTGCTCGAATTTCCAGGGAAACACAGGCTCGAATTGGCTATCGTGAAGCGGCCGTCGATACGCAGGGCGATTGACCGAATTCGGCAGCGCTCCGGAACAGAGCCACTCAATCTGCCCTGATCTTAGTCGCCCTCGAAGGCGATCAAAGTGCGCGTGGGAACATCCATCGCTTGGAGTTTTTCTTTCCCCCCAAGGTCAGGCAGATCGATCACGAAACTCGCACCCACAACGAGTGCACCAGCATCACGAAGCAGGGCGACTGTCGCGCACGCTGTCCCACCGGTGGCGATCAGGTCATCAACCAGCAGGATTCGGTCTCCTGGCTGGGCGCTGTCGGTGTGAATTTCAACTTCATCCTTGCCGTATTCGAGATCATAGCGTTTGCCGATTGTTTGCCACGGCAGTTTCCCCTTTTTGCGTACGGCGATAAAACCAACAGATAGTTGGTGCGCAACTGCTCCGCCCAAAATAAATCCGCGTGCTTCAATCCCGGCAACAGCATCGATCTGATTACCCGCGAACGGTTGAACTAAATCGTCGACGGTCTTACGGAAACCGGCGGGGTGCTGCAACAACGTGGTGATGTCGCGGAATATAACGCCAGCTTTTGGATAGTCCGGTATAGACCGAATGAGTGTTTCGATGTCCATTGTCGTTTTGCCTTCAGACGAACAATCGGCCGGCAACCGCATCCAGCATTTTTACGACATCCGGGTCTCGGGCGTCGGGTTCTGTAATCAGCGCTGACTCCAGTGCCCGGTCATCTCCTGAAGGACACCGTGCCGGTCGATTTCGCATTTGAGGTGCGACCGTCTTGATCAGTGAACGGGCCCGGTCAGCATTGTCCAGAAGGACCTCGATGATTGTCTCGACATTGACGTTGTCGTGGCCAGGGTGCCAGCAGTCGTAATCGGTCACCATCGCCACCGTACAGTAAGGTATTTCTGCCTCACGGGCGAGCTTAGCCTCCGGCATATTGGTCATTCCGATCACATCACAGCCCCATTGTCGATAGAGATTTGATTCGGCCAGAGTCGAAAACTGTGGGCCCTCCATGGCGAGGTATATACCGCCGCGTTGAACTGGAATATTGCATTCCCGGCAGGCGGCCTCGCACCAGTCACCCAGCCGGGCGTTGACCGGATGTGCCATAGACACATGGGCGACTAAACCGGTGCCGAAAAAACTTTTTTCTCGTGCAAACGTCCGGTCTATGAACTGATCGATAATCACGAAGGTCCCTGGCGCCAGTTCGTCGCGAAAAGAACCTACGGCTGACAAGGAGATAATGTCAGTCACACCAGCTCGCTTGAGTGCATCGATGTTGGCTCGGTAATTAATGCTGCTCGGGCTGAGTCGATGTCCACGGCCATGCCGGGGCAGAAAAACCATCTGCACACCGTCGAGTCGTCCACGAAGTAACTCGTCCGATGGGTCTCCCCAGGGACTTTTAACCTGTTGCCAGTGGATATTCTCCAGTCCCTGAAGGTCGTACAGACCGCTGCCGCCAATGATGCCAAGCACTGGTGCCGGATGAATGTCTGCCATGGTCATTTGCCCGGCAGTGAGCTAAAACAAGGTCGTGCCCAGTTCATTGACCGCCGCCAGCATGTCGGGCTCATCTGTGAGTGATGCTGCAATGGCACCTCGGCAGGCTGTGCGGGGTTCGACCCCGCTATGCATGAGTTTGGCTGCATGGACAAGCAACCGTGTACTGGCACCTTCTTCCAGTCCGTTGCCTTTAAGATTACGGGTCATTGCAGCATACCGAACCAGCAGTTGTGCCGTCTGTTTATCGATGCCTGATTCATGGGCAACGATGCTCGTTTCCATTTCAGCTTCAGGGTAGTCAAAATCTATGGCCACAAATCGCTGTCGGGTGCTTTGTTTCAGGTCCTTAAGGACACTCTGATAGCCTGGGTTGTAGGAAATAGTAAGGCAGAATTCTCCGGGGGCCTTGACTGTTTCACCTGTCTTCTCAATCGGCAGTATGCGCCGGTCATCTGCCAGCGGATGAATGACCACGGTCGTATCCTTTCTGGCTTCGACGATCTCATCAAGGTAGCACAGTGCGCCCTGTCGTACCGCGCGTGTCAGCGGCCCGTCAATCCAACGTGTTTCACCGCCGATTATCAGATAACGGCCGACGAGGTCCGAGGCAGTTAGGTCATCATGGCACGATACGGTGACCAGGGGGCGTTTCAGTCTCCAGGCCATATGTTCCATAAAGCGGGTTTTGCCACAACCGGTGGGTCCTTTGAGCAGTATCGGGATACAGTTGTTGTAAGCGGCTTCAAAGACCTGTATTTCTTCCCCTTGAGTCGCGTAGAACGGTTCCTGCGCAATAAATTCTGTCTGTGCGATCGGCTGATTCATGATGCTGTGGCGCTGTTCGTTATTCCCTGTTCTGACTATCGTTGAATTCCGGTGTTCCGGAGAACATAGTCTAGCTGGGGTGGCTGGCAAGTCCACCAGGACCCTCGGCAGCGCTGGAGTACAGTAATGTCATCTAGATGCTAGCGGTCCAATCAGAGGTTGAAAGTTTTTGCCAGTTTTCTTTTTACCGGTGTGTTCTTCAATCGCGCATACTGCGGTAAGCCTTGATGGTACGGTGGATAGTCTTCCCCGGTGATCAGCGGCATCAGGTACTGTCGACATCTGGCTGTAATGCCATAGCCGTCGCGACTGATAAAACTGCGGGGCATCAATTTTTCCCGGTTTGCGACCCGGTTTAGGTCCGCCTCGCCAATCGTCCAGCGATAGGGAGAGTCTGACAACCGCACTATAGCTGGCATAACGGCGTTCTTGCCAGCTAGAGCAAATTCAACCGCCGCCCGGCCAGTGGCATAGGCCTGGTCGACGTCGGTTTTGGATGCGATGTGACGGGCAGCACGCTGAAGATAGTCGGCAACTGCCCAGTGGTACTTCAGTCCGAGGTCATCGCGAATCATTCCGGCGACGACTGGCGCCACACCACCAAGTTGCGTGTGGCCAAATGCATCTTTAAGGCCCTGGTCGGCCAGGAATCGGCCACTCGCTTCGCGCGCGCCTTCCGAGACAACGATAGAACAGTATCCAAAACGCTTAATCTTGCGGGTGACCGCAGCAGCAAAGCGTTTGCGTTCAAAAGGGATTTCCGGAAACAAGATGAGTATCGGAATTTCGGTTTTTCGGTCCGACGCCATCCCACCCGCTGCGGCAATCCAACCAGCGTGCCGACCCATGACCTCAACGATGAAAACTTTGGTTGACGTTTTGGCCATGGAGGCCACGTCAAAACTGGCTTCTCGTGTGGAGACGGCGATGTACTTGGCCACAGACCCGAATCCTGGACAATTGTCGGTAATCGGCAGGTCGTTATCCACGGTCTTGGGAATGTGGATGGCCTGTATCGGATAGCCTTTTGTTCTGGCTAGTTGTGAGACCTTAAGGCAGGTATCGGCAGAATCCCCTCCACCGTTGTAGAAGAAATAACCGATGTTGTGCGCCTTGAAGACCTCGATGAGCCGTTCATATTCGGCTGCGCTCTCAGCGAGGCTCTTGAGTTTGTAGCGACAGGAACCGAATGCGCCAGCGGGGGTATGGCGCAGTGCTGTGATCGTGGTCTTCGATTCACGGCTGGTGTCAATGAGGTCCTCGTTCAAAGCGCCGATGATACCGTTGCGACCGGCATAGACCTTACCGATCTGTTGTCGATTGCTCCGTGCGGTTTCTATTACACCACAGGCTGAAGCGTTGATTACAGCTGTGACACCGCCGGACTGTGCATAAAACGCGTTTCTGCCTTGGGCCATGGTCTCTCTTCCTTAAATAAATTAATCGGGGTATCAAGTACGACCGCCGAAAATCAAGTATAGCCATACACGTAATGTTGCCGTGCTGGCAATCGGTTTTCACCCTGCTGGAACGCAATCTGATCGCCGGCCCACGCTAGGCATTCAACATTATATTGTCAGCGCCAGCCATTGCAGGCTGCGGATACATTGACAGATGGAGAAACGGAACTATAGTAGGCGCCCCGATTTTTCGTCGCGGGGAGAGATCGGGTAGTAGGGATAGCTGAGTTTTCGGCTTGTGTTCGCCGATGAAACACCGGTAAAACAAGGACCCTAGAATGAGAATAGTGCTGTTGGGTGTGCCGGGTTCCGGAAAGGGAACCCAAGCTAAATTGATGGCTGAAAAATACCGAGTGCCACAGATCTCCAGTGGAGAGCTTCTTCGGCAGGCGGTGACAGAGAAAACCGAACTGGGTAAACGGGTCGAATCGATCATAGCGTCGGGCGAACTGGTATCGGACGGCATTGTAATCGACGCGGTAACGGAACGGCTTCGCAGCAACGAAAGCAAACGAGGGTTTGTTCTGGATGGCTTTCCCCGCACGATACCCCAGGCCCAGCAGCTTGATACACGCTTGGGCTGGATGAACCGGCCGCTACAGTTAGTCTTGTATTTTTCGCTCAGCCCAGCGGTGGTTAAAAAGCGAACCCTTGGGCGCCTGGAGTGCGCGGAATGCGGTGCATCATACAACCGATATTTCTCGCCGCCAGCCAAACGCGGAATCTGTGATCACTGTGGTTCGAAAGCGCTTGCTCAACGACCGGATGATAATCAGCGGGCGGTGCGCGCACGCTTGGACGCTTACGAGCAGGATACTGCGCCGCTGATCACCTATTTCAAGGCCCAGCATAAATTGCGTACTGTCGAGGGAGAGGGCGAAATACAGGATATTTTTGAACGTATATGCGAGATCGTAGACACCGAGATTCGACCTCTGGAGACGAAAGTCATCGCGACAGAATCCGGTCGTGAGTGTCGATCCGATGTTGTAACGTTGATCAGCGGTGGCACGGTGGTTCGTAAAGACAGCCGCGCTGACGATGATAAAGCTGTTGGTCAGGCGAAGCGTCGCTTATCCGTTGTGGCCTCTAAGAAAGTGGTCAAGAAAAAAGCGGTCAAGAAAAAGGTCGGCAAGCAGAAGGTGGTCAAGAAAAAAGTGACCAAAAGAAAGGTCGTCAAGAAAAAAGTCATGGTGCGGAAATCTGCAGCTAAAAAACGCACACGCAAGCGCTGACAAGCCATGAACCAATACCCCAACGTTCGAATGCGACGTAACAGGCGGGATGCTTTCAACCGGAAACTGGTGCGTGAAGTCACTTTGAGCTGTGACGACCTGATTCAGCCCCTTTTTGTGTGCGAGGGGCAGAATTACCGTGAAGCGATTCCGACTATGCCGGGTATTGAGCGCTTGAGCTTGGATCTGATTCTCAACAAAGCTGAGAATCTGGTTACATTGGGAATTCCGGCTGTCGCACTGTTCCCGGTCATACGAGCAGAAGCCAAAACGCCCGATGCTGAAGAATCTTTTAACCCAGATGGACTCATTCCCTGCGTCGTGCGTGCGTTGCGTGAACACTTGCCCGAGCTGGGCGTGATTACCGATGTAGCGCTTGATCCTTACACCAGTCATGGACAGGACGGACTGCTGGACGACAGTGGCTACGTCGTCAACGACGCGACTGTAGAAGTGCTTGTTCGGCAGGCACTGTCTCACGCTGAGGCTGGCGCACAGATTGTGGCGCCGTCTGACATGATGGATGGCCGAATCGGGGCGATACGAGAGGCCTTTGAAGGACAGGGCTATGTGAATACACGGATTCTTGCTTATTCAGCCAAGTACGCCTCAGCTTTTTATGGGCCTTTTCGTGATGCCGTGGGATCTGCAGCAAACCTTGGTGGTGGTGATAAATACAGCTATCAGGTCGATCCTGGAAATTCGGACGAGGCTGTTCGGGAAGTCGAGCTGGATCTCGCCGAGGGTGCTGATATGGTCATGGTAAAACCCGGAATGCCCTATTTAGACATTGTCTTCAGGGTGAAACACGAACTCGGTGTGCCCACATTCGTGTACCAGGTCAGCGGGGAGTACGCGATGTTGTGTGCAGCAGCTCAGAACGGTTGGCTGATGCGCCGCGCAGTTGTCAGCGAAGCCTTGCTGGGCTTTAAGCGCGCTGGCGCTGATGCCATTCTGACCTATTTTGCTGAAGAGGTAGCCGGCTGGCTTCAAGCAGACTAGACGATCACCGTTGGTAAAGGGTGTATCGTCTCCTGCCGCCAACAGGAGCGCACCGACCATGGGAACGCAAGGTACCAACCCCCAGGTAGCACACTTCGGTTTCCGTCAGGTGGACGAAGATGAGAAAGATACGCTGGTTGCGAGTGTCTTTCGTTCCGTAGCGGGTCAATACGATTTAATGAACGACCTGATGTCCCTGGGTGGTCACCGCTTGTGGAAAGATTTCGTGATCAGCAGGAGTGGTGTACGAGCCGGTCACAAAGTTCTTGATGTGGCCACCGGCACAGCTGATCTCGTTCGCCGATTTGCAGAGCGTGTCGGCCCCGACGGTCGGGTTATTGGTGTGGATATCAATGCCGAGATGCTTGCGGTTGGTCGATCGCGACTTGTAGACGCCGGTATGGTACAAGGTGTCGAACTACTGATTGCAAACGCTGAACAACTGCCTTTCATTGAACATCGATTTGACTGTGTGAGCATCGCCTTTGGGCTGAGAAATGTGACGCGTATCCCGACTGCACTCCAAGCCATGACCAGGATGCTTCGACCAGGCGGCCGCATGCTGGTGCTTGAGTTTTCGCAGCCGCGAGACGGACCTTTTGCCCGCTGGTACGACCACTATTCGTTCAAGCTGATACCCACTCTGGGCAGGGTAGTCGCCGGTGATGAAGACAGTTATCGCTATCTCGTCGAATCTATCCGCCGTCACCCTGATCAGGAAACACTGAAAGAGATGATGCTCTCAGCCGGACTTGAAGACGTGTCGTATCACAACTTGAGCGGTGGCGTGGTGGCACTGCATGTTGGGTTTCGATACTGAGGGTTAGTTCTGATCGCTTATGGAATTCCGACAGATCATAGCGTCGGTTCTTGAACGTGCCCTGAACGCGACGCTGGCGATGGATCCTGCGTCTGTGCAGCTGTTGGCTAAGTTGGACGGTAGGGTCATTGCAATGAACATCGAATCGATCGATGGAAGTTTCTACCTTCTGCCCCATCGCGAACGGGTGACGATTGAGATCAATCACGATCAAAACCCCGACATTGTCATCAAGGGTGGGTTACTCGCGTATGTGCGAAGTGCGACCGCCAGCGTCAGGGGATCGGCTAACCCTGACCAGCTGTTGGAGATCAGCGGTGACGCTCATTCGGTTGCGGTACTGCGAGATTTTCTCAGATCACTGCAGCCAGATTTCGAAGAACAATTGTCGTCACTGATCGGCGACATGCCGGCCCGCCAGGCCGGTAATCAGATTCGATCCTTCGCCGAATGGGCCGAGCAGGTCGGTCAGTCGATCGCTGTCAATACGGGCGAGTATCTCACTGAAGAGAAGCAGCTTCTTGTAGCGAGACCAAGAATCGATCGGTTCCTCATTGCGGTAGATCAACTGCGAAATGACACCGAGCGGTTGGCAAGCCGACTGGGTACGTTGGAAAAGGTTGATCGTAAAATCTGATGATGGTTGGCGCCAGGCAGACACTCCGGTTATTTCGTATCGTCCAGATTCTGGTCAGGCACGGGCTGGACGAGTTCATCACGGTTTTGCACCTGTTCCGGCCGTATCGGGCTTTGCTTTACGTTTTCCCCGGTTTTTGGTTCCGGAAACTGGAAAAACCGCGTGGCCAGAGGCTGCGGGAGGCGCTGGAAGAGCTCGGTCCGATCTTCGTGAAGTTCGGGCAGCTATTGTCGACACGACCTGACCTGATTCCGGAAGATATCGCCAGTGAATTAACCCGGCTCCAGGACCGTGTCGAACCTTTCCCCGGTCAGAAAGCGCGTGCTGTCATTGAATCGGCCTACGGCGTAGCGGTGGAAGCACATCTGGCTGAATTCGAGGATCAGCCTATGGCCTCGGCTTCAGTGGCCCAGGTACACAGGGCGAGGCTTCTTGACGGGACCAAAGTGGTGGTCAAGGTATTGCGCCCCGGGATAGAGGCTGCGATAAACAAAGACCTCGCCGTGCTTCATGCCCTGGCGCATATGGCCGACAGACACTGGTCAGAAGCGAAACGGCTGCGCCCGGTGGAAATCGTCGAAGACTACGATAAGACGATTCATGACGAACTTGACCTGATGCGGGAAGCAGCCAACGCAGCCCAGTTGCGTCACAATTTTCTGGACTCCGACCTGATCTACGTGCCGCAAGTCCACTGGGAGCACTGCCGGCGTGACGTCATGGTCATGGAACAGATCGATGGCATACCCATACGCGATGTCGACGCGATAAAAAAAGCGGGTGTGGATATGAAGCAACTGGCACACAATGGCGTAGAAATATTTTTTACACAGGCATTTCGTGATGGGTTTTTCCACGCTGACATGCATCCAGGTAATGTTTTTGTCGGCCCCGATGGTCAATATCGAGCGGTTGACTTCGGAATCATGGGGACATTGAGCGAACTGGATAAGCGATACCTGGCCGAAAATCTGCTCGGCTTTTTCAACCGTGACTATCGGGCTGTGGCTCGAGCACACCTGCGGGCGGGGTGGGTACCCGCGGATACCCGCGCCGACGAATTTGAGTCGGCGGTTCGTACCGTCTGTGAACCGATCTTTGCCAAGCCGAT
>JYMV01003915.1_pt1 | contig 45757 bp, 34 predicted proteins | sample 338911 | NCBI WGS metagenome assembly JYMV01 (sample SAMN03354496, study PRJNA234377) | hydrothermal vent metagenome | biome: Deep sea; feature: Hydrothermal plumes at the Eastern Lau Spreading Center, Western Pacific Ocean; material: Seawater | place: Tonga | collected 2009 | depth 2000 m m | reverse complement strand
CGATAAAGATATTTCCAATCTGTTTTTTCAATATATGGTTATTGTAGTGTTTTCTTCCTCTGGTGGCCTTCTTCAATTTTGAGGAGTCAAATATAGTCATTTTATTGAGTAGCCCGATATGCACCTGATTAATAGATCAATAGTAATTTTCGCACCTTTATTACGTCAAAACAACCTCAAAAGTGGCTCTTATGCAAGTATAAGTAGTAGAAAGGCGATATAGTGTTGTGAAATGGTGGTTTTGCGGGTAAATGGGATGAACAAATATGGTTTGCCTGATGGGCGACTGGGGATGCAGTGCGAGTAATATGCATGAAATCGGGATTTAACGACACAAAAAACCCCTGAAATAGTGGAAATTAAGCCTTCTGGCGCAAGGCTTTGTCAAAGGTATCCACCTGGGATTCTGATATCGGTAGCAGCTCATCGTTTTTCATGATCAGCTTGTACTTTGACGCCCTTGATCTGATCTGCGTTGTGTTTACCACAAAAGACCGGTGAATTTGCACAAATTCGCCTGGTAATAATTGAATGAAGTCTTTCAAAGAGGTACGCTCATATATGGAGTCCGTTTTATCATGATCGTGATACGTAATCAATACATAGCGATTCTGACTTTCAATATAGTAGATCTTATTGACATCCAGAATTAGTCCTGAGCTATTCAATGTAATTCGATTGGATTCCGGGCTCTTTAGCTTTTCAATTTGACCTTCAAGGGTTTCATTTTCATTGTGTAGCTGGATCAAATTGCTCTCCGCCTGATCTTTTTGCATTCCGATCGTTTTGTTGCTTGCTTCCAGCGTCCGGCCAGCCAACCTTAAGCTTGCATTTTTTACAGACAATCTCCACAAGAACAGCACCAGTGACAATATGCCCATTGCACCTCCAATTACTATTAAGCGCTGATTAGCCACTTCACCTTTTAGAATTTCATTGTCCTTGACTTGCAGAGCGATCTTAGCTTCCCGTGCCTCAATTTCGTGCCTGGCAGCCTTTTGCAGCACCGCTTTCTCAATCTCTTGCTTCAACACACTGTCACGCATTATAATGTATAGTTCATGCATTTTGAGCGCCTCCTCATAATTATCTTCAGCTTTAAGCACCTCACTCAAGAGCTTAGATGCATTCCTTATAATAGGTGGATACGCCAGCTCTTTCGCAATTTCCAGCGATTGAGTGGCCATGGCCTTCGCCGTTTCAACATCGCCGCTCTCCAGCGTGATACGGCCTACATTGTTAAGCGAAATAGAAATGCCGTGCTTGTCGCCGATCTCCCTTCTGATTACCAGTGATCTTTGATAGTACTTCAGGGCAGTTTTAACCTCTCCCATAGTCTCATAAAGATTGCCCATGCTGCTTAAGGAGTAGGCCATACCCTCCTTGTCTCCAAGCTCTTCTTTGATTGTGAGAGACTTTCGGAAGAACAGCAATGCCTGTGTACTGTCGCCTTCGCCACTATAGATTACACCGATATTATTCAATGAGGAAGCCATACCTTCCCGATAGTTGATCTCCTCATACATGTCCAGAGAGCGGTGATAGTATTCGAGGGCCAGGGAGATATCATTCTGATTGCCGTAAATGGCCCCGATGCTCTTCAGAGACGACGCCATCCTCTCCTTTGAACCAATCTCCTCTTCAATCTTAAGTGACTTATGGTAGTATTCGAGGGCCTGGGCGCTGTCACCCTGGTTTATATATAGGTAGGCTATGCTGTTCATTGCAGCGGCTATGCCTTCTTTCGACCCTAACAGCTGTAGCACATTCAGCGCTTTTTTATAGTATTCCAGGGCCTGGGGAATGTCGCCTTTAATATCGTGGACATAACCAATATTGTTCAATGCGGCAGCCAGGGCTCTTCTGAAGGCTTTCTTCTCCACATTACTGGTAGAGGATTTAGACAGATTTCTATCAGCTATTTCCATGGCCTTCTCGCTCAGCCTTTCGAGCGTGTCAATATCAGACACGTAGAGGATTTCAGCCAATCCCACATAGGCACTTGCCAGGCTGGTGTCGGACTTATTCAGAGAGATGATTCTGTATAAAGAATCAATTTGTTTCTGAATAACCGGGCCAAAAGCGTCTTGTACCAGAACTGCCCTGGCAGGGCGCATCGTCATCACGGTACAACTAAGAAAAGCGACTATGCAGAGCAGATTTTTCACTATCGGAATGTAGCAAAAATATTAATGTGTGAAGAATGCTTCCGCTAAAACTGTAGCCCGTTTATCCGGGGCAGTCAAGGCGGTTTCGGGTTGTGCTGTTCCAAAATTGACTGCACCTGAGATAAACAGGACAACATATAGACGAACTAACAGCCTTATGGTTGCTTCAGCGTCCGGACCTGTTCATATACATGGCAATCAGTCACATGGTCATTGACCATACCTATGGCTTGCATGAAAGCGTAGCAGATTGTAGTGCCAACAAATTTGAATCCCCGCCCCTTCAGATCTTTACTCATCGCATCGGATTCCACGCTGCTTGTGGGTATTTCGGATATGTTTCGGCATTCATTCTGTATGGTTTTGTGATTGGTGAACTGCCAAATGTATTTGTCGAAACTGCCGAATTCTCTTTGTAGCTCCAGAAAAACTTGAGCGTTGGTAACAGCGGCCCTTATTTTCAGCTGGTTTCGGACGATCCCTTTGTCCATACACAGTTTCTGGATCTTCTTTTCGTCATAAGCAGCTACCTTTTTCGCTTCAAAATTGTCAAAGGCAAGCCGGAAGTTCTCTCTCTTTTGCAGGATAATTATCCAGCTCAAGCCGGCTTGGAAGGTATCGAGGATTACTGCTTCAAACAGGGCGTGGTCATCATGAACCGGACGGCCCCACTCATTGTCGTGATAGTCAATGTAAATTGCTTTGCTTGTGGACCATTCACAGCGTTTCACTCAGTTAATTGTTGTATTGGTTAATAGGTTGCTTGGTGATAGAATTGCAACTAAATTCATTGTTCCAATATTTATATTCCCGCAAAAGAAAGTGCAATTACCTTGTAATAAGATCTTGATATAGTTGGATAAAGTTTCGCTATGGCGGAACCCATTACCTGTGCAGGTAGTCCGCCCATCCATAAATTCGTACAGATTCGTAATTGGTAGATCTAATTGCCAAACTGAGAGATGAATTTGATCCTTACCAATCGCACCTCTTGTTCTGAATACTCGTCCTCGCCGAGCTCCTCAAGTGCTGCCTGAATGGAATCGGACTCCTCTTCCCTGAAGTACATGAGAATCTCCTCCACGTGATCAGCATCTACATGATTGTTGAGGTGATAGTCAATATTAACACTGGTTCCGGAGTTGACTATGTGTTCAATTTCCTTGATGAGTTCCTCCATCTTAAGGCCCTTAGCCGCTGCAATTTCATCCAGCGGCAATTTCCTATCGATGTTTTGGATAATGAATACTTTCAGTCCGGATTTGTTGACAATTGATTTCACTATCAAATCTCCGGGACGCTCAATCTCATTTTCTTCAACATATCCCTTAATTAGTTCAATGAACTCTTGCCCGTAGCGCGAGGCTTTTCCGGCTCCCACACCCGAAATTTGATTCATTTCCTCCATCGTAATAGGGTACTGTATGGTCATGTCCTCAAGAGATGGGTCCTGGAACACGATATATGGGGGTACATTGTTTCGAACAGCCACGTCCTTTCTTAGATGTTTAAGCATGGTATAGAGGTTCTCGTCCACCCCGGCCCCTTTGCCCTCGTTAAGCACTATCGAAGCATCATCGGCATCCACCCCTGAATAATCATGGTCTTTGGCAATTTGAATTGAGTGTGGCTTAGCGAGAAATTTCTTCCCATCGTCAGTAAGGCTCAGTAGTCCGTAATTCTCAATGTCTTTGCGTAGAAACCCGAGTACCAATGCTTGCCTCACTACCGCATTCCAATGTTCCTCTTCCTCTTCTTCTCCGCTACTGAACACGTCCAACTCATCGTGTTTGTAGGATTTTACATCTGAAGTGAGTCTGCCCAACAAGACATTGCAAACATGTTTAGCCTTGAACTTTTCTTTTATGGCCAAGATAGCATTTAGAGCAAGGACTATATCATCTTGCGCCTCAAATCGCTCCTTTGGATGCTTGCAGTTGTCGCAGTTGCCACAATTATCCTTTGGGTAAGTTTCCCCGAAATAATGAAGCAACTGTTTTCTCCTACACATCCCGGATTCCGCATACGCTACAGTTTCCAATAAAAGCTGTCGCCCGATTTCCTGTTCCGCAACGGGCTTGCCTTTCATGAACTTCTCAAGTTTTTCGATGTCTTTATATTGATAAAATGCGAGGCAAATACCTTCGCCATCATCTCGCCCGCCTCTTCCGGTTTCCTGGTAGTAACCTTCAAGGCTCTTTGGAATATCATTGTGGATTACAAACCTTACATCCGGTTTATCTATACCCATACCAAAGGCAATCGTCGCCACAATGACGTCGATATCCTCCATTAAGAACTTATCCTGCGTACTTGCACGTACCGCCTGCTCTATTCCAGCATGGTACGGCAGTGCCTTAATACCGTTGACCTGCAGCGTTTCCGCGATTTCCTCAACTTTCTTACGGCTCAGACAATACACAATGCCAGATTTGCCCGAATGCTGTTTTATAAATTTAATAATCTCCTTCGTTGGATTGATCTTTGGACGTACATCATAATATAAGTTGGCCCTGTTAAAGGAAGACTTGAAGACTGTAGTGTCTTCCATGGCCAGGTTCTTTTGAATATCCTGCTGCACTTTGGGCGTAGCAGTTGCAGTCAGCGCCAGAATTGGGACCTTTCCAATTGCCTCAATTATCGGGCGTAACCTTCTGTACTCCGGACGAAAATCGTGGCCCCATTCCGAAATGCAATGTGCTTCATCGATGGCGAATAAGGAGATTTTGATCCCTTGGAAAAATTCAATGTTCTCCACTTTGGTCAGCGACTCCGGAGCGACGTAGAGTAATTTCGTTTTGCCTTCTGTGATATCGCTTTTTACTCTTGTTATTTCTGCTTTGGAGAGGGAAGAATTCATAAAGTGCGCGATGCCATCTTCTGAACCATACCCACGCATGGCGTCAACCTGGTTTTTCATTAATGCGATGAGCGGCGATATTATAATGGCGGTCCCATCACACAAGAGTGCTGGCAGTTGGTAGCACATTGATTTTCCTCCCCCTGTGGGCATGATCACAAATGTGTCTTTCCCATCCATGATGTTGGCAATTACTACTTCCTGCTGTCCCTTGAACTTAGAGAAGCCAAAGTATTTTTTAAGGGAATGTTGTAGGGTTAGTTCCGCTGTAAGTGGCATTTATACGTTCTGTTTTTATTCCTACACTGATTATCTTCTTCTAAATAACGTGTTATACCTAAAGATATGCACTATTTCTGAAGAATTATTCATGTTAAAGTAAATATACCAAAAATGCTGCAAAATACTGAATAATTTAGCTGAATAAATCAGCATAACCTTGTTGAGAAAGAGAAAGGATGTTGCGTACACAAGTACATATATGGAGGATCGATATTTTGGACTTAAGAAACCTTTTATTTATGGGGTTTGTCTAAGTAATAATTGACCTAAATTTGCGCTATGCCTGAAGACGAACAAGATATTCCTAAGCATGAGGTCGAGATGTCCTTTCTGGATCATCTCGAGGCGCTGCGTTGGCACCTGATCAGGTCGGTTATTGCCATATTCGCTTTGGCAATTCTCGCATTTCTGAACAGGAGCTTCATATTTGATACGGTACTGCTCGCCGCTAAAAACCCTGATTTCATGACCTATAGATTGATGTGTGCAATCTCTGACCGCATTTGTATCGAAGAGCTGCCTTTCAATTTGATCAATATTTCGATGTCAGGCCAGTTTACCAACCACATTTTTGTATCGGCAGCGGCGGGATTCATTGTAGCATTTCCTTATGTATTTTGGGAGATTTGGAGATTTATAAAGCCGGCCCTTTATGCGGGTGAGAGCAAACACACTAAGGGGGTGGTCTTCTTCAGTTCACTCCTGTTCCTCTCAGGGGTTTTGTTTGGATATTATATCATCGCACCAATGGCTGTCAATTTCCTGGGCTCCTATCAGGTAAGCAAGGAAGTTGCGAACCAGATCAATCTGGGCTCATATATCACTACGGTGGCAACCATCCCACTCGCGTGTGGGTTGGTATTTGAACTTCCAATTGTTACGTTCTTTCTAACGAAAGTTGGCCTGGTCAACCCATCGTTGATGCGTACGTATAGAAAGCATGCTTTGGTGATGGTGCTGATCCTTGCGGCAATAATAACTCCTCCTGATGTGATTAGTCAAATACTGGTTGCGATGCCATTATTGTTACTCTATGAAGTGAGTATCGGAATATCCAGGATGGTGGTCAACAAACAGGCTAAGGAAGAATAGTGCATTTATTTCTTCCGCTCAATGGTATAGGTGATGAGCTCTTCCAGTGAATCCCTGGATTCATTCTCCGGAAGTGTTTTGAGCAGGGCCAGGGCCTTATCTTTGTACTCGTGCATCCTCTTGGCAGCGTATTCAATACCCCCGCTTTTTACAACGTAGTCAATAACCTCTGCCACTTTCTCTGGGTTCTCATTGTGGTTCTTAATAATGTTGATGATCTTGTTGCGATCGCTGGTATTGGCCTTGTGTAATGCGTGAATCAGAGGTAATGTAAGTTTCTTTTCCTTGATGTCAATGCCCGTTGGCTTGCCGATATCTCCTTCAAGTTCGTAGTCGAATAAGTCATCTCTTATCTGAAAGGCGATTCCAGTCAATTCGCCCAATTTCCGCATTTTCTCAATGGTCTCACCATCCGCATCTGTAGAAGCGGCTCCGCATGCGCAACAAGAGGCAATCAACGATGCTGTCTTCTGTCGAATAATCTCGAAGTAAATGGATTCTTCAATATCGAGTTTTCTGGCCTTCTCGATTTGAAGAAGCTCTCCTTCACTCATTTCGCGCACCGCATTGGCGACTATCTCCAGCAGATGGTAATCTTTATTTTGCATGGAGAATATTAAGCCTTTAGATAGCAGAAAGTCACCCACCAGGACAGCAATTTTGTTTTTCCACAATGCATTAAGTGAGAAGTAACCCCTCCGCTCTTGCGAATCATCTACAACATCGTCGTGTACAAGGGTTGCTGTGTGTAAGAGCTCTATCAGCGATGCTGCCCGATAAGTCGATTCGTTGGTTTGACCACATATTTTCGCACTGAGGAATACAAATATCGGCCGCAACTGCTTCCCCTTTCTTTTTATTATGTAATGGGTGATCTTATCCAACAAGGCCACATCACTCTTCATCGAGTCGCGGAACTTGGGCTCAAATGCTTCAATCTCCTTTAGGATCGGAGCTTTAATTTTTTTGATGGACTCGTTGGACAAGAGTAGAACTTAAGCGATTTGAATGATTTAAATAGCCCATTGCCATAACATGTGGGATTACCGGACTAAATTAGTCCATATATGTGCGAATAAAGAATACCCATGAACCGTGAGCCCTATTTAGCTTAGTAAGGTCACCTTTATTTGATAATTTTGTCGCTTGTTGACATTAACACATTGAATTATTGTAATCATGCAGATTAAGGAATTTTCAAAGAATGAAGGCAAGGAGATAACCGTTCAGGGATGGGTCGCCAATAAGCGGGAGGGCAAGACCTTGGTGTTTCTTGTATTGCGCGATGGTTCTGGTTTCGCTCAGTGTGTTATTAATGAAGATTCAATCGAGGCAGGTGCATACGCCGATGCGAAGAAGCTAACTGCGGAGTCAGCAGTGGAGCTCAAGGGCACTGTAGTTAAAGATGAGAAACAAGTTGGGGGATATGAACTGCAAGTTTCCAGGCTCCAGGTTATCTCGATAGCAGAGGAGTACCCTATATCCCCAAAGGAACACGGTGATAGCTTCCTGGCCGATCACCGGCATTTATGGTTGCGGAGTAAGAGGCAATGGGCAATTATGCGCATTCGAAATGAAATCATTCATGCCATTCATAATTTCTTCCAATCTGAGGGCTTTGTACAGATGGATGCACCAATATTCACGGGAAATGCTTGTGAAGGCACCAGTGATCTATTTGAAACCGAGTACTTTGACAAGACTGCCTATCTAACGCAATCGGGGCAACTTTATGGTGAAGCCATGGCGATGGCTATGGGTAAGATATACACCTTCGGCCCTACCTTTCGGGCAGAGAAGTCACGTACCCGCAGGCATCTAACCGAGTTCTGGATGATGGAACCGGAAATGGCCTTTTATGACAACGAGCAGAACATGGACCTGATTGAGAAGATGCTGAACAGTGTGCTCAGTGATGTCCTGGAAAAATGTCAATCTGAATTTGAGATCATTGAACGGGATACTGAGATGCTCAAAAAATCAGTGGTGAAGTTCCCACGGCTAACTTATGATGAGGCGGTGGCAATCCTCAAAGGAGAACAGGATGTAGATGGCAAGAATGCTATCAGGACATTGGAGGCAGATTTGGGAAAGGTGAAGGTTAATATGGAGCGCGTGTCAGCTGAGATTGCGGAACGGGAGGAGAAGATTGCTCAGCCAGGGATCAAGAAGGGAGAGCGGAACTTCAACCAAAATAAGATTGACCAGCTAAAGAATGCGTTGAAGGACCTGGAAGAGGACCAGCGCAATATTCCAAATTGGATTGAGTCCGCTGAGAAATTTGAATATGGAAATGACTTTGGCGGTTCAGATGAAACCGTTATTACACGCTTATTTGATGTTCCTGTCATGGTGTACAACTGGCCGCACAAGGTGAAGGCCTTCTACATGAAGAGGGATGATGCCAATCCAGAACTAGCCAAAGGGGTAGATGTATTGGCTCCGGAGGGATACGGGGAGATTATTGGAGGTGGAGAGCGAGAAACCAATAAAGATCTTCTCATTGAGAAGATAAAAGAACACAAACTTCCAATGAGCGAATTTGAGTGGTATCTCGATCTAAGAAGGTACGGTTCAGTGCCTCACGCTGGATTTGGGGTTGGACTTGAAAGACTTGTTTGCTGGATATGTAAGCTGCCACACGTTAGAGAATCCGTACCGTTTCCACGATGGTACGGTAGATTATTACCCTAATCCACAAAGGTTAGCTTGGCAAATCGGTGCATTTTTCTCCACTGCCCGAAGAGAATCATCTCATCATCATTGGTTTGTTCGCATACCTTAGGCCGGATTAATACCTCGGCGTCCTTTGTGCTGAACATCAGCTCCTTAGAGTAGCGACCTTCTTCTGTTAAGGTAACTAAAACAGCTACAGAGCCCTTTTGATTTCGAAAATTATAGAGTTTGCCGCCAGGCTTATAGAATAAATTAGCCGGATTATCATTAAAGATGAAATACATCTTATCATTCCGTACGGCTAAGGCGTATGATGAAAAATATCCACCATCATTAGTAGTCACTTGCATCTTTGGAATCTTTTCAGTCCACTCTATTTCTCCTTTAGGATTAATATTTATCACGATGATGTCATTGTAATGGTAGTAATAGGTGGTTGTGGTCGTCATAATACCATTAGCATCAGTATAGGTACGTGTGACGCTACGTATGAAAAACTGCTCGCTAATTAATATCGCACCCCCATCATCCTTTAGAATGATATCATCCAGGTCATATTCATACATCTCAATGGATTTGCCCTTTTCTGCTTTCTTTTTTGCCTTTTTAGCTTTATTCTCCCTGAGGTTCTGAGTCACGAAATCAATCCCAAATTCATTGATACTTTTCGATTTAATTTCATTTGATTTCCCATCTATTGAGAGATAGTAGCTACCCTTGATACTGAAAGTGCCTTCATCCGAATAAAAACCTCCACAAACAATATCTCCATTATCTGAAATGGCGAATTGCATGTCGGTAATGAATTTTCCCGGAAGCTCAATTGGGTAACTCTGCATCTCGTCACCATTGTTTTTAAAAGAGATCATGATGTATTTGAAGTTGGGTTCGCCCTTTCTTCTGAGTTTTCTTTTGTCCTTAAAGATTAACCCCAGGATATATACATTGCCTTCGTCGTCTACCCTATATCTCTCAACGTCAAATAGTTCATCTGTATATGGAAGGGTCACGGTCTTTTCCCACAGTTGAGTCATGTCCTTATCAAACACGGTGAATGCAAACTTTTCCTTCTCACCTTTCGCATATGGAAGACTGTAATACAGCAGTATCCGTTCCTCATTCCGTGACCTCCTCAGAAAGAAAGCCCCGGAGTTATAATTCGATTTTCCAGCATAGTCGATTTGTCCAAGTCGATTTAGCTTCTTGCTGGGCTGAAGTGTTTTCTTATTTAGTTCTTGATAATAAAACGTGTTCTTTTTTGTCTTTTTGTCCAAATAGGAGGAGTATAGAAACAATTTATTATTGCTATGGAAGGTGTATTCATAGCCTTTCTTCTTCTCATCCACGTCAAGGTCTAACTCTGACGAAACAGTTTTGATAAGTTTTTGATCCAAATGTTCGAATATCAGATCAGATTTAATTCCATACATACCTCTTCTTTTGGTTTTAATGATGTATGTGCCAGATTCATCATATCCAACTATATCTCCCAATGAGATTTTTTTAGATTCTTTGGTTTCTGTTCCCCAAAGGATATTCACCTTTTTCGTACTTGTTTGAGCAAGCATTGGAAAGGCGAGTAGACAACACAAAAGTGTAGTGTTCATTTTTAAAAGCATAGTCAAGATTCTAGTGAGAAGTTCTCCAATTATTTGAAAAGGTATGTTTAATGTTTCAATCGTACAGTGTTTCAGGTTTGAGGCCTTGCTTTTCAGTATATCTGTATTCAACAAAATAAACAAGTGGAGAAGAATGCCAATCTTTGCATACCATGTAAAGATAGTGGAAGAATGAGTATGTCTTTAATTATTATGGCCCTTTTGTATATCCTGGCAGGGATCAATCATTTTGTGATGCCCAGGTTCTATATGCGCATTATGCCCCGCTACATACCCATTCACCGGTTTATGGTGATTGCAAGCGGCATTGCCGAGATAGTCCTGGGAGCCTTATTATTGATGCCAGAATACAGATCTTTGGCCGCATGGGGAGTAATCGCACTCTTAGTCGCGATCTTCCCAGCCAATATTCACCACCTTACTTCCAGAAAACCGGGAGTAGGTCCCCCGGCATGGCTCCTGTGGCTTAGACTTCCGATGCAAGGGGTATTGATATGGTGGGCATACTCTTATGTCTAGTTATTAATTTGGAGGAATACTCAGTTTTCCACTCTCAACTGTCGGCACAATAATGCCGGTTGCTTAATCTGAAACATCAGAACTTAAAAAATCGTTATAACTTTGATCTTCCAGAAGTTATGAGGTATATGCGAACAGCGATAGTGTTATTGATGGTGATGGTAAGCTTACCGGGAGCCAGCATTAAGCGTGAAAACAAGGAAAATATTTTTCATGACTTCACCATTTCCTTCTATCAGCGCATAGGTGATGCAAATCTGGATTACGATGCTTTTCGCATTGGACTGCGGGGCTACATGCGTTTAAGAAATGAAGGGAGGCTCAAGAAGGCTGCTTTGCTTACAATAATTGATTACAGCAAATCTTCCAACTCTGAACGGTTTTTCCTTTTTGATGTGGACAAACAGGTGATGTTACACAAGAGCCTCGTGGCACACGGTAAGAATAGCGGACAGGAATATGCCAGGTACTTTTCAAATATTCCTGAGACCAAGAAGAGCAGCATGGGTTTTCACATAACGGCGGAAAGCTACTATGGAATGCATGGCCTGAGCATGAGAATGGATGGAGTTGAGCCTCGGTTCAATGGCAATGTAAGGAAACGGGACATCGTAATGCACAGCGCGGATTATGTGAGCCATAAGTTTATTGCGGAACACAACAGGCTTGGTAGAAGCTGGGGATGCCCGGCATTGCCGGTGGAGCATTATGTCCCTATCATTCTGAAAATTAAAGATGGATCCTGCCTGTTCGTCTATTACCCTGATGAAAAGTACCTGTCATCTTCAAAGTACGCCACAGAACGGACTCCCCTTAAGTCGTTTCCCATGATGGGGGTGATCAGTTCTTAAATAGCCTTTTGCGAATCACTTCATCGAGTTTATAAACATCCCTGAAGTAATATACCATCACTATCAGCAGCTTGGTGGATACGGTGATACTTAATGGCGTGGTTATAACTGATTAAAGGTTGCAATCAGTTTAAAGATTACTCATCCATATCTACAGCTATAAAGTCAAAGGAAAGACCCGATACGCCACTCAATTCAACACCAACTTCTAAGCAGTCCTCATCGTCTTTATCGTATGACCATATTACCTTGGTCGTCACTCCGGAATCCTCTAGAACACGTACGTTTCTCAGAATTTGATTTATCGCTATAAGAGAGTTTGAGCTAATATGTTCCAATCTAATCTCCAGTTGAAATTCCTTGCCGCTGTCCAATTTCAGGTCCTCAAACCAGTCCCAGACCGGCTTGTAAAAATTTCGAGTATCGTGTGGATAGGAAAATCCCCTTATGGAATACTTGCCAGATTCGGTATCCAGATTTATCTCTGGGGTAGAATTTGTTCCCTCAATATATAGCTTTGTCATACCACAATATTAAGTTAAGAAAGATCAATTTCCAAACGCACACTAAATTTCAATTCCAAGTAAGAGGATGTCATCAATTTGGGCCTTTCCATCCATCCATGCCATTATTGTATCATGCAAAATCGATTGTTGTTTCTCCATATCCTCCTTTTGGATAGTTACTAAAAGTTTTTGGAGACGCTTAGCCGTGAATTTCTTGAGCCTCCTCCCTGCTTTCTCAGAACCAAATTGATCTATATAACCATCAGAGAATAGATATATCCTATCCCCTTTGTTAACGAAAAGTTCGTGGTTGGTGAATTTAGTCGTCTGCCCGAATGCAAATCCAACTGAACGAAAGTCACCCTTGTATACTTCAACTTCTGTTGGGCTTTCTTTTCTAATCAGATACATAGGATTGTGAGCTCCAGAGAACTGTAGTTTACACCCTCCATTGTTATTAGAAGGACCATAGTCAATAGAGCAGATTGCAGCGTCCATCCCATCCTTTGCAATACTTTCTCCCGTTTGATTTAGGGAGGATATAAGTGCTGTACTGGCACTATCCAAAATTTGTGCAGGTTCAGTTATTCCCTTACTATAAACGGTTTCACGTAGCACTGAACTCGCTAACATACTCACCAGTGCTCCTGGTACTCCATGACCAGTACAATCACAGACAGTCACAATACGAGTTGCATTCATATTCATTCCGTTTCCCTCCTTTTCAAGATTGCCTGAAGCTTTGGCTTCTGATATCCAATAAAAATCTCCACTAACAATTTCCTTAGGTTCAAACAACACAAAATAATCGCTAAACAGCTTGTCAATCAGACTCTTAGAAGGCAAGATAGCCTCTTGAATCTTTAGTGCGTAGTTAATGCTGTAGGTGATATCCAGATTCTTTTGCTCAATGATCTCATTTTGCAACAGCAAGGTTTCATTTTTCTTATTAATCTTATCCTCGGCATCCGCAAGTTCGTCCACCATGATATTGAATGCGGCTCCCAACTCCCCTATTTCGTCATTAGAGCTAATACTTACCTGTTGACTGAGGTCTCCAGCACCAACCTTTTTTGCTGCATTTCGCAATGCTATTACGGGACGGGATATTTTTCTAGCAAGAACCAACCCAATCACAAGACCAACCAGAAAAACGGCAAAGCTTGCGATAATGGATGTCTTTTTGATTCTTGCAATCGTCTTGGCAATTTCTTCAGTACTAAACCCCACTAGAACCTGACCGCTCATCATTTCAGATGTAAACGGTGATGCCTTTACAATAATGCTATCAGTAGAAGCTATCTCTGTACTAACCTCAAATCCTGCAGGATACGTATGGATAATCTCTTTCTCAAGTTCATAACTGATGCTATCTTCCTCCCAAATTGTATCAACCTGCATCATAGAGGCAAAAATCAGACGGCTATCAGATTTGGCATAGTCCATTGCCATTTGCACACCTTCAAAATTTTGCTCCGTTAAGGCAATTCTAACCCCCAAGGAAACTGTATTGGCCAGATTCTGGACCTCCTGATTAAAGTACTTAATTAGTGAGTTTTCATGTTGGGCGGGAAAGAAGAATAACATGAAGGTTGCAAATATTAGCACAATGCTCACAATTGCCAACCAGATTTTCGTCTGTACGCTAGTTCTCATAATAAGGAATAAGAAACTTCTTAAAAGGACTTATTTCCATCGATGAGGATCGACTTGCCATCTCCTAAAGATGTGAGACCTATGACGCCAATAGCTCCAGGTGTTGCCCTAACATAATCTTTTAAGTCGCTCTCTGAAGCGAAAAACTTAGGTGCCTTGGCCTTGCCTTGAAACACCAATCCTAACCAGAATCTGTTCAATTCCTGGCTACTCATCCCATACAGCTTTTGGGCCGTAGTGCTTCCGCTGGTCGTGGTGGTTTTCATAAGAGCAATAACCACTTTGGTTCCATCACTCCACCTTTGGCGTTCACCTTTGAATACCGTCTTTATTTCAGACATTGACATCTCTGCCGGTGCTCCCTTGCTGTTTGAAATAATAGCTAATGCGCCATCATCAGCATGGCCATAAGGACCTGCTAACACTGCCAACAGTACAAAACACACAACAAAACTCCTTCTTACTACCAGGAGCATGAGTTTGTAGCTATTATCTTTTCCCAAAACCTTCACTGTTCTATGATCATATTAAAAGCCTACAGCTAATTGAAAATTAACAACATTTGACGGACCTGTCGTTTCTTTTTCCGAATACAAGAACTCTAGTTTAACCACTGCCTGATACGAAATCTCATATCGCACCCCAAGAGCTGTGACGAAAACATAACGATCTGCATTTTTATAGTACATCTCCTCTTTTGCAATATCGAGGTAATCATACCGTATGTACGGCACTAGCTTATCCATTTTGTACCCTAGATAAATGTAGGAAGCCATCGTGCTTGCCGAGGCTGAATCATCTTTATTGTTGGCCATTGATGTTTCTGCCAGAAACTCAATAGAGGAAGAAAAATAGGCCACATGCGCAGATATTACTCGCTGGTCAATGGACCTTACTGCAGTTCCTTGCTGAGTAATCGCCCCGCCTGCAATTTTATCTATGTACATTGAGGCACCTATCCGGAACCCGTCAGTAGGTTTGACATGTATAGCAGTTGATAAAGATTTAGTCTTGTCATTATCCACCATCTCACTGGGTGAACCAATTCCATTACCAATCATTACATCATATCCAAATTTTATCTTTCCAAGATTGTGACCCTGTAGACTTACCCCGTTTGTATGGATAGGAATAATATGATACGTAAATGTAGTAGGTCTGCCTGTGGTAGGAAAAAACAATCTACCGTGATGATAAGTGTCGTTCCAATAGTTTAGCGGGGTATGGTGGCGCCCAAACAAGATATTGTGATTGCCTCTGAAATTATACTTAACTACAATCCTTTCAACACCCATTTTAAATCCACCACTATATTTCCAAACTGCTTCACCTAAAAATGACATCTTATCAGATATGTCTGCCGTCATTAGCAAATCCTGTTCGCCGAAACCAAAAGACAGGTTATCGGTCCTCATATCGTAATTATTTTCAATAGCAACAAAACCCTTAAAAGACATAGGTTCCTGGCCGTATCCCAAATCAGGTGTGAAAGCTAATGACAACAAAAACAGAAAGCTTGTGATGTTAATTACCTTTCCCCTATATATTTCAACCATAACTCTTTCATTTTCCCTAATTTATTTCAAATAACTCTTTGAGAAGTAATGTGGTAAAGCTAATAAAAAATATGATTTTCATAATTTAACCATGTCATTGAGACTCTTTCACTAAGCATGAACTCCAATAACGAGTATGTCATCCATCTGCTCTGATTCTCCACCTGGTTGCTCTGGATCCGCTCTGCAGTTTTCAATTAGGTTGTTGAGCATTATCCCTTGTTCTTCCATTGTTAGTTTTTGAGCATCAACCAAGGCTTCCCTAAATCGCTTACCCATAAACTTCTTCCCCTTATGTCCTCCAAACTGATCAACGAAACCATCTGAATATATGTACACTGAGTCGCCTTCTTCCAGCTGGACATCATGCGTGGTGAATGTCTTACCATGCATTTTGACCTTTTTAGTCTTCTTTAATTTAAAGAACTTGATAAGCGCTTCGACCGCAGAATTATTGTAAATAAAGGACTGGTTTTCAATGGAATAACGAAGCACGGGGAACGGACTCCCCTTAAGTCGTTTCCCATGATGGGGGTGATCAGTTCTTAAATAGTCTTTTGCGAATCACTTCATCGAGTTTATAAACATCCCTGAAGTAATAGATATTACCATCACTATCAGCTTCGCAGGTATAGTAGCGAACATAGATAGGTAGTGGTTTCTTAAAACGCATTTTTCTGCTGTTCTTGTTATCGATATGAGTTTGCACGCTGTCTACCGTATACGAATTGCTGTCAACTTTTAGGAGGTAGTCTGCAAAGTCCATGGGTTTGTGTAGTCTCAGGCAACCATGGCTGAATGCTCTGAGGTCTGTGTTGAAGTAATTTTTGGAAGGGGTGTCGTGTAAATACACAAAGTGCTCATTGGGGAAAATGAACTTTACCAATCCGACGGCATTCCATGTACCTCCCTTTTGTCTGATTCTATACGGAAAATTCGAGCGGGTCATTTTACTCCAGTCCACTGTTTTGGGATCCACAGGGGTCCATCCCTTGCCCATCAGCTCGTAGTGATGAGCTTCAAGGTAAGTTGAGTCCTTCTTAATGTGGGGAAGAATTTCCTTGGCGGCAATCCCCCTCGGGACATGCCAAAAAGGGAAAGTAACCAGGTACTCCACCTGGCTGTTGATTTCCTGGGGTGTCCGTGCTTTGGTATTGCCCACTACAATTTTATGTGTTTTGACAGTCTCATCATTCTGTATCAAGTGCAAGATGTACTTAGGGATATTCACGAACAGGCGATTTTTCTCCCATGGCTTCTCCCACCGCAATTTCTCAAGGCTTACTGTAATTTGATGATACCTTTCCAAGGTGCTTTTCTCAAATGCTGCCAATGTATTCTTGCCAATGGCCCCATCTATTTGAAGGCCGTGTTCTTTCTGAAATTTCTTGATTGCCGCTTTGACCTTCTTCTTGATTTTTGAGGTGGTGTCGTTCAAATACTGCAAATCGATCAAGATATTAATAGCCTCAGTTCGGCAAGAGTCTTCAAATTCCTTAGGATCAGGCAGGACATGTTTTTTGTCGCTGAGCTTATGTGTGGTCAAGAACTGTTCAAGAGACCGCTGCAATAATACATAGTTGCTGTTTTTTGGCTGTAAGTCCAGAAGGCTTTTCTTAATGTGGGAATTGTCCAATGCCTCCGCCAGGTATTTTGGCAAGTCGAGATCCAGTCTGTTTCTCTCAAGTCCATAGGCTGATACCGAATCCGTAACACCTTGATTGAGGTGTGTGGCAAAATGCAGGTATGCGTTGGTCATGAGTAGGTCCACATTGGCCAATGCTTTAAAATCATATTTCCCGGAATCCAATGCCATTATAGCAGCGAGCAGCTTATCTATCTGATTTATATCATACCAGGTTGAATCCAAACCGTAGTAGTGTGCATGGTGGATCATATCTAATAACTCATCTATACAAGGTTCACATTTGGAATCGGCAACAGCCAGATTTGTAGAATTCCACCAGGCTAGCTGATAGGCCCGGCTCGCATAGAATGGTTTGAGTAGCGCTGACTTTTCCAGCTCATAGGAACCGATTATCATCAGAGTTGAGTCGGTCCAGTCAGTAAAGTGCTTTTCAATAGTGAGCGAAACAACCCTTGCCTCTTTTTCAACAATAACCTTTGGGTAGGTCTTGGTTTCTGGCTGTACAACGATTTCTTCTTTCTTTGGTTCCTCCGGCGTACAGGCGAAGAGGAAAGACATCAGCAAAAGAAGAGAGACTAACTGCTTCAAGAGGTCAGGAGTGTATTCATATTTTGATACATGTGCAAGAACTACTCCAGGATCGTCACCGCATTCGTATATGGAACCGGCGCATAGACGATACTCTAATGGTCCTTATACTCAATTCAATGAGTATCTTAACTAGATTAAGATCTGCGCTTTTTTCTTGATGCTTGAGGTTTTATTCTTCATCCAAAAATTCATCTGCCACTAAGAGCTCAACCGTTTCTCGAGTAACAGCATCCATTTCCTGTGCCGCAATCTTGAATTTTTCTAGTACCTCCATGTTAAAAGCGGCATCGGGATTCTCATAATCAAAAATATTAACAAGTCCCAGGATGGTTGCTATCGGCCTCCGCAACTGATGAGAAGTTACAAAGGCATACTTTTCCAGTTTCATGAACTGCCAGGTCATCTTATCCTCCAGCTCCTTGCGTTCCGTAATGTCGTTGGCATACACGTTCACATAATTTAATTCTGGAATAGGTACAATGATGCAGGTATATATCTTACCCTTGACGGATAATTCATCTGTGATGGTGGTCTTGTTCTTGAATGCGCTGTTAATGAGCTCCTCCCAATGCATTTTGACTGTTTTATTCTTCTTTAATTTAAAGAATTTGATAAGCGCTTCGCCCGCAGAATTATTGTAAATAAAAGACTGGTCTTCAATGGAATAACGAAGCACAGGGAACGGATTCTCCCCAGGGAAACGGGATAGACTCTCCAGCCGCTTCTCATCCTTCTTGCGTTGCATAATGTTCCTCGTAATGCCGACCGAGCCGATAATGGTCCCATGCTCATCCAGCACAGGAGCAGCACTGGTAGATACCCAAATAATTTCGCCGTTTTTCCTCCTGAGCTTTGTTTCATACGTTTCAACAATACCTCGTGTCCGTTTGGTGGCCTTTTTCTTCATTGCCTTACTGGCCTTCTCATCTACGCTTAGGAGCCTATTTGCATTCTGGTTGATAAGTTCCTCCTTCGTATATCCCACCAACGTACAAAATTGCTGGTTTACGTATTGAATATTCTCATCATTGTCCACTTGGATTACCCCGTCGTTCATAGTGTCCAGAAGAGTGTTGTAATCCTTCTCCGTTTTCTTTTGTTCGGTAATATCTATGAATGACATTGTTATTCCGATATTCTCGCCCTTTTCACTCTTTACTGATGAACCACCTACCTGCGCGATGAAAGAGGTACCATCCTTCCTTGCACATTTCAACCCATTGATATCAAAATACCGCCCCTCCTTTCTTATAGTCCGCAAAATATCAAAAACCCTCGGGTGGGTGTCCAAAGGGTGATAGTCAAGTATATGGGTCTTATATGTCATCATTGTCAGAGCGTCCTGGTATCCCCACATTTCGACCGCAGCTGGGTTGGCATACACTAAATTGCCCTCTAAATCAGACGTTAATACGCCATTCATTGAATGTTCAATGGTGCGCTCGGCTTTTTTCACTTCGGCATGTACTTTCTGCCGCTCCAGCACGGCGGTGATTTGCGTGGCAACAAATTCCATCAATTCAATATCTTCATGCACAAGCGCATTTTCATTTTTAATGGACGCTATGGTGATTACACCCACCGCCGCCGTTTCACTGAGTAAAGGCACCAGAAGTAACACCTTGAGATCGCGATCTTCGTCATGTATAGTTGCATCATATCCGGTCTTCTGCGTAAACTCCTCTGATTCACTGTTGCGCAACAGAAGTGGTTTCGCCATAGCTATCGTACACTCCTGTAGCCCGTTCCCAAATGGTCTTTGGTAGTTCAATACTTCCAATTTTACAGAATCCCGGACACATACTGTATTCAACACTCCCTTGCTCCGGTCATACAAGGTCAGATGACAGATCTCTGCACCCATGTAACTATTCAGTTTCTTGTGCACATACATGGAAAATTGATCGAAATCCTCAGAAGAGGTCATGGCTGCCTGTGCGATATTGTAGGACAGTTCTTTTCTTGCTTCTGCTCTTTTCCGGGTTGTGATGTCCTGTGCAACAATGTTTACGAATTCCTTGCCTTCCTGCGATATTAAAGACCCCATTACCATGACATTTATTATCTCTCCATTCTTATTTTTCCATTCTCGTTCACCAAGATCAATAGTTCTCTTGTCCAAGATATGGTCGACATAATCATCAATTGATGATCGGTCGTGGTTAATAAAATCGTACATTTTTAGATTCTTCAAGTCGCTTTCCTCATAATCCAGGTATTTCTTAAAACTTTCATTTGCCTGTAATACCAGTTTTGTTTTAGGATCAAAATCATAAACCGCTTGATAGGACTGCTCGAAAATAGACCTGTATTTATGTTCGCTGTCCCGCATGGCCATTTCCGCCTTTTTCTTTTCAGTGATGTCAGAAGTAATACACATCACACCCACAAAGTCACCGTTCGGAGCGTAGTGTGGAGATGCACTAATTTGTACAAGGATTCTTTTCCTTGATTTGGTTATGAACTCCAACTCATATCGTTCTGACTGACCTGCCTCCCTTTGTGCAGATTTTTTTCTTAACCGTGGTATTTCATGTTTATCGTGAAACAATTGATGGCCGTTTGCCCCTATCAAATTGTCCTTGGAGTATCCCACCATTTTACAAAAACTCGGGTTGACCATTGTTATCAAGCCTTCGGGATTGGAGAACAACAATCCCTCATTCATCTTCTCAAACAGCCTGCGGTATCTCATTTCGCTTTGTGTTAGCGCTTCTTCTGCTAAAATCCGATCGGTCACATTCCTTTGCATTCCCCACAACCTGAACAAATATCCGTCTTGTATCTCAGCCGAAGTGCTGTTTGAAATGTAAATAACATTGCCATTCTTGTCCTTCTCCTTGGAAATGCTTTCATTCGCCTTGAAATCATTTTTGATAAATGTCTTTGCCCGTTCAATTGCCGTGATCTTCTCCTCTTTTTTTTCGGGTGAAAACAAATCAATCAATCTTTTTCCGTAGAGTTCCTCCCCTTTTTTGTACCCGTACATTTTTGCCATTACATCATTACACTCCATGATGGCCCCTTCATACAGTAGTTGTTTGGCCAGTTTTCCGGGTGAAATCCCAATCTTTAGCGGTGGATCGTATTCCAGCCTCCATATCCCTTCACGGCTGTTGGATATGAAGTTCCGGTAGCGCCCTTCACTTTCTTGCAATGCATTAAAAACCTCTTTCGGTGAAGTGATATCCGTATTAATACCAATTGAGCCGATAACCTTGCCACGTGCATCAAGCACCGGGGCACCGCTGACAGATAACCAAATCAGTTCTCCGGTTTTCTTTCTTATCCGTATTTCATACCTGTCGCTAACCCCTTTTCGCCGCTCATTAACCTTTTTTTCCATTTTCTTGCCTTCTTCCTCACTTATCGACAGGAGCGCAACTGCATTCTGGCCGATGAGTTCCTCCCTCGTATATCCCACCAACTCACAAAACTGATCGTTCACGTATTCAATGGTCTCATTATTATCCACCTGTAGCAATCCCTCATTCATGTTCTCCAGCAAGGTGCGGTAGCTTGTTTCACTTTGGCGAAGGTCGTGATTCAGTACCTTGATTTCTTCCAACTGCTTCCTGGAATTTCGCAGCAGCACTCCCAACTCTTCTTGCGCCTTGGTGTTGGTGCGATAACTAAACAGGAAATCATTGAATGAGTCGTAGACCGGAAAGTCTTTGAGTGTAATCTTATTCTTGTAATGTCTGAGTAAATGATCAGGCTGGATGTTGCCAATGAAGATTAAATGCTCGGAACTGGCTGATTCGTAAAATGCTCCATTTAAAACAACGCTGCCCTTAATTGATTTCAGGCAGATCAGTTTATCACAGCTCTTACGAAAGGTGTCAAAGCTCAGTTTGCCAGTTATTCCCTGAATTATAAAATGATCCGTTAGTAATTGGCCTTTTAAGTCACCAGGAACCAACTTGTTCAACAGCTTTCCCCCCTGAACAATAGCCAAGTCCTCCTTAATCATTATATGAAAAGGGAAGAGCTTATTTAAATGTTTTTTAGTAAAGACAGATTTCACATTTGTAGACTCAGAGCTAATTAATCACAATTCTATAAAATAATGAATGCTATTGCAGATTCTTATTTCCGCCCTTTCCTTAATTTCCTTCCAGTTTTTTCACCCAATTCCTGGACGATAAGAACCTGAGAGGTGTAATTTACTAATCTATATAATAAGAATAAAATACCCAATCAGGTTCAGGTCACTATTTGAGGAGTCGAAGTCGTAAATGACAGCTACTTGGCGTCTCAATTACCAATCTAAATAGATTAGACAAATTGCATAGTGGCTTGTATGTATTGCAGATTATATCAGGAGATAAAACCATTGCCAGGAAACAAGTGAATGAGTAAATTATTCTCACGAATGACGAGCGGTAGGATGAAACACCTTACCCCTTTTTTATTTAGGACACACTAAACTATTTAAAGGATCGTTAATGCCCCCGTACCTGCCTATTTTTTTCTAAATTTGCCGCCTGTCGGTGAAAGCGCAAAAAAATGAAGTACAATAAACTTAACAATTTACTGGGATGGTCTACATTCCTGGTAGCAGCCTGGACCTTCTTATCTACAATTGAACCCACCGTCAGTTTTTGGGACTGCGGTGAATATATTGCCACGGCCTATAAGTTGGAAGTGGGCCACCCGCCGGGAGGGCCTTTCTTTCAGATGCTGGGCCGGATAGTAACGATGTTCACTCCGAAAGAGCAAGCCGCTTTGATGATCAATGGCTTGTCAGCAATGTGCAGTGCTTTCACAATCCTCTTCTTGTTTTGGACCATTACTGCCCTGGGCAAGAAACTCGTGGAACGCAGTGGCAGGTCAATGGATGAATATAAATGGGCCATATTGGGCGCCGGAGTAATAGGTGGCCTTGCTTATACCTGGTCAGATACGTTCTGGTTCTCAGCAGTTGAGGGTGAGGTTTATGCGATGTCATCCTTCTTCACCGCTTTTGTGTTCTGGGCAATACTAAAGTGGGAAACGATACCAAGGGATCAACACCCAGACCGCTGGATTGTACTCATAGCATATCTCATGGGCTTGTCAATTGGCGTTCACCTTTTGAACTTGTTAACCATCCCCGCACTGGCATTTGTGTACTATTTTAAGAAGGAAGAGGTCTCTAAAAAAGGGATAATACAAACAGCAATTATCTCATTCATCATCCTCTTTGGCATACAGTACGGTGTCGTTCAATACATGATCAAAGGCGGGTCGTACTTTGAACGTGCATTTGTGAACGGACTTGGATTGCCATTTGGATCAGGAATGCTTTTTTATGGAGCGCTCATTGTTGCCGGTATTGTTTACGGATTGAAGTGGACACATAAGAAAAACAAGCCGCAATGGAACACGATCATCCTGTGTTTTATGATGATTTGCATTGGGTATTCTTCCTATGGGCAAATAGTGGTTCGCTCTGCGGCCAATACGCCTATGGATGAGAACAATCCGGAGAATGTATTTGCATTTATCTCTTACCTAAGTCGTGAGCAGTACGGAGATCGCCCCTTGGGGAAAGGACAATACTTCAATGCTCCCCTGGATAGAAATGAACCGTATAAGGATGGCAACCCGGTATGGTGGCCTGATCCTGAAACGGGAAAGTATATCATCACAGATGATAAAAAGCAGTCTATTCCTAATTACGATGAAAAATACCAATCCGTTTTCCCTAGGATGTACAGTGATAAGAAGAACCATATTAGAGCCTATAAGCAGTGGTCCGGATTCAAGGGGGGAAATAAAAGACCCAGCATGATAGAGAACCTAACATTCTTCTTCTCTTACCAGATCAACTGGATGTATACACGCTATTTCCTGTGGAACTTCGCCGGTAGGCAAAATGATTCCCAGGGCCACGGCAGTATGCTCGATGGTAATTGGCTCAGTGGCTTGTCTTTCCTTGATGACCATAGAGTAGGACCTCAGGATGACTGGTCTGAGAGCATGAAGATCAATAAGGCGTACAATCGCCTGTATTGTCTCCCACTGCTCCTGGGGTTACTGGGACTGTTTTTCCATCTGGTTATTGACAAAAAAGGATTTTCGGTGGTGATGATTTTGTTTCTCCTTACAGGCGTGGGGATTATTGTGTTCCTGAACCAGTATCCTTATCAGCCACGTGAGCGTGATTATGCTTATGCAGCTTCGTTTTATGCCTTTGCCATTTGGATAGGACTGGGTGTAATGGGGTTATTTGAGCTGCTCAAGAAGTATATACCAGGCAATGGCGGGGCAATCGCTTCCATTGTAGTATCTGCTGCAGTTCCAGCGATAATGGTATCAGAAGAATGGGATGATCACGACCGATCAGGGTTATATACCGCCCGTGATTTTGCGGCGAACTACCTAAATTCTTGTGAGAAAAATGCCATCCTGTTTACTAATGGTGACAATGACACCTTCCCATTGTGGTATGTACAGGAAGTTGAAGGAATCCGCACGGATGTGAGAGTCATGAATTTGAGTCTTTCAAATACGGATTGGTATATTGATCAGATGAGCAGAAAAGCCTACGAATCCGATCCGGTTCCATTCTCCATGACCAGTGCACAATACCGTCAGGGTACCCGAGACTATGTCCCATTTTATGATAGAAACTTGAAGGGGTATACGGACCTAAAGGAGCTGATGGATTTTGTGAAGAGCGAAAGCCCGCAGGCCAAGATTAAAACACAAAGCGGAAAGTGGCTCAACTATATGCCAACAAAGAAGTTCAGCCTCTCTGTCCCCAAGGAGAAAGTGCTGAGTAATGGTACGGTGAAGCCAGAACTGGCGGACCAAATTGTCCCTAACTTACTATGGGAGAAAAAGGGCAATTATGTGCTTAAGAACAGCCTAATGCAGCTTGATATGTTGCAGAACAATGACTGGGATCGTCCTATATATTTTGCTATTACGGTGGGGGGGGATGCATACCTGCAGCTGGAAAATTATTTCCAGTTGGAAGGGTTGGCGTACAGACTGGTGCCAATCAGAACCAAAGGACAGGGCGGACAAACTGGTCGTGTTGATACCGACATTATGTATGATAACGTAATGAATAAATTCAAATGGGGTGGCATGGAAGGGGATGTATATATGGGAGAAACCAATATGCGTATGACTTACAATTTGAGGAACAACTTTGCACGATTGGCTGATGCCCTTTTGCGGGAAGGCAAAACAGATTCTGCCATCGCTGTGCTGGACAAGTGCATTGAGGTTATGCCGGATCATTCAATTCCATATAACTTCTTCCTGACACCGATTGCAGAGGCCTATTATCGTGCTGGGCGACAGGGGCAGGATAGTTTAAGTACACAAAAGGCGACTGTGCTTATGACAAGGCTAATGGAAATCTATGAGGGTGATCTTACTTTCTATCTGTCTCTCCCAAGAGAAAAGGCAAAGGAAATTAAGGCTGAAACGGAGCGTGCTATGTCAGTATTTCAGCGGCTGATGCAGATAGCAAAGGCCTATAACCAGGATGAACTTCACACGCAACTGAAGGATAAGTTCACCGTCTTCCAGGCGGACTATCAACATACTCAGGCTCCGCCAGCAGCAGCACCTGGTAGAAGATTATAAGATCGTTCGCCTGCACTCACTTTTTTTGTCCGGCGCCGACTCACGCTATCCTGTTCGCTCTGCCCCACGTTACTCAACGCTGCCGCTCAGGTAATTAATTGTTTTACAATTCAATAACTCACCTGTGGCGCTAATAACGGCACACGAAGTGCCCATTAAGGGGGTGATGGCCAAATCACAGTGCGCGGCACCCTTTAGTACTCAATCACCTGTTGCTCAATTCCCTCGGGAATGTCTCGGTAGGAATAATCCTGAGATCTCAGTTGTGGTTCAAATCCGGCTTCGCGAACGGCCTCTTGAATTCCTTCAGAGGTGAAACGGTGCGGAGCACCTGCAGCCGACACAACATTTTCTTCTATCATAATGGATCCGAAATCATTGGCTCCACCGTGTAAGCACAGCTGCGCCACTTTCGATCCCATCGTCAGCCATGAAGCCTGGAAGTTGATAATATTAGGTAGCATGATCCGACAAATTGCCATCATGCGGATGTATTCTTCATCCGTGACCTCATTTGAAATACCTTTAATGTTTTTTAAGATCGTGTCCTCATCCTGAAAGGTCCAGGGAATAAAGGCCAGGAATCCATTGGCGTCTTTTGGTTTTTCGGCCTGAACTTGTCTTAGAAGCACCAGATGCTCAAAGCGCTCCTCAAGTGTTTCTATATGTCCGAACATCATAGTCGCTGAAGAGCTTATGTTCAATTGATGTGCGGCCCGCATAACGTCTAGCCACTCTCCACCTGTGCATTTTCCTTTCGAAATCATCCGCCTCACCCGATCATTGAGAATTTCTGCCCCAGCACCTGGTAATGAGTCAAGTCCAGCTTCCTTCAGCACAGACAAGACTTCTGTATGCGACTTGCCTTCCAATTTGCTAATGTGTGCGATCTCCGGCGGGCCCAATGCATTTAGCTTGAGCTCTGGATATAGCTCCTTCAACTCCCTGAACAACCCCGCATAAAATTTCAGGCCTAGTTTGGGATGGTGCCCTCCTTGCAATAACAATTGGTCGCCGCCGTAGCGATACAGCTCTTCAATTTTCTTTTTGTACTCCTCTATAGAAGTGATGTAAGCCGTTCCATCCTGGTGGTCCACCTCAAAGGTGTTTTCCAAATGGTTTTTACTGGGTGGGACAAAGAAGTTGCAGAATTTGCAATTCGCCAGGCACACATTGGTTGTATTGGCATTGCGATCTATCTGCCAGGTGACCTTCCCATCCGGCTTTTGCACCTTGCGGCATTCATTGGCTACAAAGGTCAACTCGGCAGTAGGAGCGGTCTCAAATAGAAATTGCCCCTCCTCTGCTGCGAGAAATTCAAAATTCAAACCCTTCTTTAATAATACCTCAACCTTCACTGTCTTTATCAGATAAATTTCTAAATTAGCAATCCGCCAAAATGCTCGCCTGCCTCCTGATAACTGTCAGGACAGTGAGGCAGGGCAAATCAGGATGCAAATCTAATCATATTATGAACACAAAGATATCAAGGATCAGTTCTGTTCCTGAAGGAGAATCGCTCATACTCTTAGGCAATAAAAACAGCGCATGGAGGGGATATGGGCTCACCGGGAAAGAAGTGGAGTACATAAAGAAGAGTCTCAGAAAAGCGAAAACGGAATCGCTTATGATTGATCAATTGGGGAGAAAGATTTGGGTACAGGTTATACCAGATAAAAAGACGGTGGACCTGAAACATGAAGCGGTTCGGAGGGCTGGAGCAGGATTAGCGGCGGAGGTCAATCAAAGTAAGGCAGCAAAGGTGACCGTTGTTGATGTTGCCAGTAATGGAGGCGCAACACTCGCTATGGCCGAGGGACTTGTCCTCGCCAACTACAAGTTTGTTAAGTATTATACTGACACCAAGACTGCGCCTGTCCTGAAACACGTCAAGGTATTCTCTAAAAAACTGCCAGCTAGTGACATACCACAGCTCTCCTGTGTGCTGGAAGGAACAGCCAAGGCCCGCACTCTTGTAAATGAACCATTATCGTTTTTGACCGCGGTTCAGCTTTCAAAAGAGATTAGGTCCTTTGCGAAAGAGGCAGGGTTTAAAGTGGAGGTGCTTACAAAAAGTAAGATTGAGTCACTGAAAATGGGTGGACTGCTGGGAGTTAATAAAGGAAGTCTGGATCCACCTACATTCAGCATTATGGAGTGGAAGCCCAAGAAAGCAAGGAATAAGAAGCCATATGTGCTAGTGGGCAAAGGAGTTGTCTTCGATACCGGGGGCTTAAGCCTTAAGCCAACACCCAACTCCATGGACATGATGAAGTGTGATATGGGGGGAGCAGCAGCAGTAGCGGGTACCTTATATGCAGTAGCAAAGGCGAAGCTTCCCGTTCACGTAATAGGCCTGGTTCCAGCAACTGACAACCGTCCCTCTGGTAATGCATATGTTCCGGGAGATGTGCTTACCATGTACGATGGTACTACGGTGGAGGTGCTGAATACCGATGCTGAAGGCAGATTGATTTTGGCGGATGCGTTGACTTACGCAAAAAAATACAAGCCTGAACTGGTGATTGATTTAGCCACACTTACCGGAGCAGCCGTGGCAGCAATTGGGCATTATGGCATTGTATCCATGCAGGAAGATGCGGAGAAAGAGAACGGGCTTTTGAAAAAAAGCGGAAATGCAGTACACGAAAGATTGGCTGAAATGCCATTCTGGTCGGAATATGATGACTTGATTAAGTCATCAGTCGCGGACATCAAAAATTTAGGTGGGCCCACCGCGGGAGCGATCACTGCAGGGAAGTTCCTGCACCACTTCACGGAATATCCATGGATACATTTGGATATTGCAGGTCCTGCATTTTTAACGGCTCCTGATGGATATCGGACGATAGGAGGAACTGGTGTGGGGGTCAGGCTCCTCTTTGATTTCTTTAAACAGAAATAGATTTAATCCTTTCGCAGATCGTACCGTGACAAAAATAAGAGCAGGAATCACAGCTGGAGATATCAACGGAGTTGGCATCGAGTTAATCTTAAGAGCGTTTAGCGAACGGTCCCTTTTGGATCTTTGCACTCCTATTCTTTATGCTGATATGAATGTGATGAACTACCATATGGATGCACTCCATATGAGCAACGTACCATTGAGTATGATCAGTGAAGAGGCCGGGGCTAAAGAGGGGGTGCTCAATGTGTTCTCGATGTGGAATGATCCGGTGTCCTTCAACTTGGGAAAGAATAGTCCATCAGGGGGCAAATACGCATTAGAATCTCTTCAAAGAGCCAGTAAGGCAATAGAAGAAGGGTCAATTGATTTGATGATCACAGCCCCTTTGAATAAAAACAATATTGAGTATAGGGGCTTTAACGGTCATACAGGCTTTCTCGCGGAGAGGTTCGGCAAGGAGGCAATTATGATTATGGTCAGCGAAGAAATTAAAGTGGCTTTGGTAACTGGCCATATTCCCATCTCTGAGGTTTCACAGAGTTTAACTGCTGACCTGGTTCTTGGGAAGATAAAGGCTTTACATCAAAGCCTGATCGGTGACTTCGGAATTGAGGATCCTTCTATTGCTGTGTTGGGACTGAACCCTCATGCCGGTGACGAAGGGTTAATTGGTAAAGAGGACATTGAAATAATAGCCCCTGCAGTATCCCACGCCAGGGAGCAGGAGATTAGTGCCAGCGGCCCGATAAGCGCAGATGGATTTTTTGGATCCAAATCCTATAAGCACTATGACGGTATTTTAGCCATGTATCACGATCAGGGCCTTCTTCCCTTTAAATCCATATCATTCGACACCGGTGTTAATTTCACAGCTGGCCTTTCGATAGTCCGAACATCTCCAGGGCACGGCGTAGCATATGACCTGGCAGGGCAGGGCAGAGCATCTACAACTTCCTTTGAGGAGTCCGTGAGATTGGCTTGTGACATCTATAGGCGGCGTTTTAATCTGGCAGAGGAGCAATATTTCATCGATGACGTGGAAGCGTAGTTCTTACATCTTAACAAGGCCCGCCTGAATGAGGCCTGTAAGGCAGGCAGCGATTTTACATCTTATTTCCCTACATTTGCTATCGTAAAAGGACCTGCATCATGGGCGATAAATACACAATTAAACTTTCCGGACTGTCATTGGATACACACCAATTTGAGTTCGCCGTAGCGGATGATTTCTTTGATTCGATAGAATTCGGAGAGATAAGGAAAGGCAATCTGTCAGTGAAGATCGACATGATCAAGGAGGAGAGTATGCTGGTATTAGACTTTGAGATATCGGGCACAGTAAATATCATGTGCGATCGATGCTCTGAGCTGTACGATCAGGATATTAAGGGGCAGAACCAGCTAATTGTAAAATTTGGTGAAGTGGCTCAAAAAAACACGGATGATGTCTTAGTGCTTCCTCGGGGCGAGAGCGAAATGTCTATCACATTGTATATATATGAATTTATCCACCTCCTCTTACCGCAAAAAAGGGTACATCCTGATGGCGACTGCAATCAGGAAGTTGTAGACAGACTCAACGAACTTAACACTACCAGTAAATTTAAGGGCGGTGACCCGAGGTGGAATGCCTTGAAGGAAGTACTATAGCAGCAACCCCCTGTTCCTTTCTTTCAAAAAGCAAGAATTTGGATATTAATGCCTAATTTCGTACCCGCCTTTCAAAAAGGGGTTGCCGCAAGGGCACCGAAAGAGAAAGGAAAAGCATTAATAAATACAATTTTCGATGGCACATCCGAAACGAAAAATATCGAAATCCAGAAGGGATAAGAGAAGGACACATTACAATGCTACTGCTCCGACGCTGGCAAATTGCTCCAATTGCAATTCTCCCGTGAAGTACCACAGGGTCTGTCCGGAATGCGGTTACTATAGAGGTAAGCCAGCAGTTGAGAAATCTGTCTCGATTTAAGCGCTCCATTTTTACAGCTTCTTTATATGAAGATTGGTCTTGATATTATGGGCGGGGATTTCGCTCCCGACACTACTGTTGCTGGTGCGATTTTAGCTCAAAAGGTACTTTCTTCGGATGTTCACCTTGTTTTAATAGGCAAGGAGGACGAAATCAATGCGCGTCTTGAAGGGTGCGATAGCTCCCTCTTTGAAATCATCCATGCTGATGAGGTGGTTGAAATGGGCGATTCTCCGACAAAAGCACTTTCACAGAAACGCAATTCAGGAATTTCTATCGGATTTAACATGCTAAGGGAGGGCGAGTTGAATGGATTTACCGGCACAGGAAATTCTGGAGCCATGCTAGTCGGAGCTATGCGGGGCGTCGGAGCGATCCCCGGTATATATCGCCCTTGCGTAGTAACACCAGTACCTAAGATGAACGGAAGTGTGACTATCTTGCTTGATGTTGGGATAAATGCAGATTGCAAACCTGATGTACTGTACCAATTTGCTATTTTGGGTTCACTATATGCCGAGTGCGTTTACAATATTTCTAATCCTAAAGTTGGCTTGCTCAATATAGGGGGAGAAGAGAGCAAAGGTAATTTGTTGACACAGTCAACTCACGGTATGATGAAAGGCACTAAGGACTTTAACTTTATTGGCAACGTTGAAGGCCGGGATCTTTTTAGTGAGGATGTGGATGTCATTGTATGTGATGGCTTTACGGGAAATGTAGTAATAAAGGAAATTGAAGCTTTTTATGATATTATCACGAAGAGAGGGATATCAGATGAGTATTTGGATCAATTTAATTACGAGAATTATGGGGGTACGCCTTTTCTGGGCATCAATGCGCCCGTAGTGATAGGCCATGGTGCTTCAAATGACATTGCAGTAAAAAATATGATTCTGCTCACGAAAGAGATTATCGAATCTCAAATTTCAGATCGAATAAAAGAAGCTTTTAGATAATGACAGGCATACGATCAGCAATTACAGCGGTGCATGGATACGTTCCCGACTACGTGTTGACCAATGATGAGTTGGCTACCATGGTTGACACCAATGATGAATGGATACAATCTAGGACTGGTGTAAAAGAGCGGAGGATATTAAAAGGTGACGGTCAAGGATCTTCAGTATTGGGTGCTGAGGCAGTTAAGGGCCTCTGTGAAAAACGGGGTATTGACCCTGGTGAGATCGATATGCTGATCTGTGCCACTGCTACACCTGATATGCTGTTCCCTGCTACCGCCAACCTCATCACAGATAAAGTGGGCGCTGTGAATGCCTTTGGCTACGATGTTATGGCTGCTTGTTCTGGATTTCTATTCGCACTGACTACCGGTTCAAAATTTGTAGAATCTGGCTCGCATAAGAAAGTAGTAATAGTAGGGGCTGATAAGATGTCTTCCATTGTAGATTATACAGATAGAACTACCTGTATCTTATTTGGTGACGGGGCCGGAGCAGTGTTACTGGAGCCCAGTGATGATGAAAATGGAATAATTGATTCGGTACTGCGTAGTGATGGGTCAGGAAGCGAATTCCTGTATCTTAAAGCCGGTGGGTCAGCATATCCGGCCAGCCATGAAACAGTAGACAATAGGCAGCATTATATTCACCAGGAGGGCCAAACGGTTTTCAAATTTGCTGTTAAGAAGATGGCGGAAGTGTCAGTTGAGGTGATGGAAAGAAATGACCTGAAGGGATCCGACATCGCTTGGTTGGTGCCTCATCAGGCGAACAGGCGAATTATTGATGCTACTGCCAATATGATGGACCTCGACCACTCTAAGGTGATGCTCAATATTCACAAATACGGCAATACGACTTCAGGCACTTTACCACTTTGTCTTTGGGATTGGGAGGATAAGCTAAAGAAAGGCGACAACCTGATACTCGCCGCTTTTGGAGGTGGTTTTACCTGGGGAGCCACATATGTGAAGTGGGCCTATAACGCGTAATACCAGAATTTTTTACTTTTGCCTCGTCCACCGAGGCAGGCGTAGGTGGAAGCTGTTTGGCAAAAGAACTAATGTGATTTAGAGAATACAGTTTATGAAGCTATCTGAAATACAAGAACTCATTCGATTTGTAGCTAAATCTGGAGTTACAGAAATAGAGCTGGAATTGAAGGATTTCAAGATCAACATCAAAACTCCTGCTCGTAAGAGAAGGGGCGGATTGGTTGAAACTTCCGACATGATTGCGGATAACTCTACGACGCCCCCTTCAGTTGCACCTGCCCAATTGGTGGTTGCATCAGCGCCGGTGGCAGTGCCAACACCCACTCCCGCTTCAACTCCTTCAAGCGCAGCTCCTGATTCGACTGCTGAGGCTTCAGATGCTGGGGAAGTTGATGAGTCGAAATATGTGACCATCAAGTCACCGATGATAGGAACATTCTACAGGGCTCCAGCACCTGATAAATCACCATTCCTTAATGTCGGTGATATTTTTAACGAGGGTGATATTATTTGCATCGTAGAGGCTATGAAGCTATTCAATGAAATCGAAGCTGAAGTATCGGGTAAGATTGTGAAGGTTTTAGTTGACGATGCTTCTCCGGTTGAGTACGACCAGCCTATCTTTTTAGTAGAGCCTCATTAAGGGGTTTTCTACATCCGTCTACCATCTATAGTACATGTTTAAAAAGATACTAATAGCCAACAGAGGAGAGATTGCATTGCGGATTATAAGAACCTGCAAGGAGATGGGCGTTGCGACCGTTGCTGTGTACTCAACTGCTGATGAAGACTCATTACCAGTGAAGTTTGCGGAGGAGGCTGTTTGCATTGGGCCAGCACCTAGCAATCAATCGTATCTAAGTATTCCAAACATTATTGCAGCTGCTGAAATTACCAACTCTGACGCCATTCACCCCGGGTATGGATTTCTTGCAGAGAATGCCAAATTCTCTAAGATTTGTGAGGAGCATAAGATCAAATTCATAGGCGCCTCGGCCAAAATGATTGATTCAATGGGTGATAAGGCCAATGCAATCAAAATGATGCACAAGGCCGGTGTCCCAACCATCCCAGGGTCAAACGGACTGGTGAAAGACATGAAAACCATGAAGGAAATTGCGAATAAGATCAAATATCCAGTCATGGTCAAAGCTTCTGCTGGTGGCGGTGGAAAGGGTATGAGAGTGGTGCTAAGTGAGGAGGAAATGGAGGAGGCAGTGGAGAAAGCCAAAGCTGAAGCAATGGCATCATTTGGCAATGATGATATGTACGTTGAGAAATTTGTTGAAGACCCACGGCACATAGAAATACAAATTGCAGGAGATCAATATGGAAGAGTATCGCACCTTTCAGAGCGGGATTGCTCGATTCAAAGAAGACACCAGAAATTGGTGGAGGAAGTCCCATCCCCATTTATGACTCCAAAGCTCCGCGAAAGAATGGGTAAAGCAGCTATAAAAGCCGCGAAGGCGGTTAGGTATGAAGGTGTAGGAACAGTAGAGTTCCTGGTTGATAAGAAAGGGGCCTTTTATTTCATGGAGATGAATACCAGGATTCAGGTTGAACATCCTATTACTGAAGAGGTGACTAACTATGATCTGGTAAAAGAACAAATCAAGATTGCTGCAGGTGAAAAAATTTCAGGTAAGAATTTATTACCAATAGGACACGCTATAGAATGTAGAATCAATGCGGAAGATCCTTATAATGATTTTCGACCATGCCCGGGGCAGATTACTAATTTCCACAAACCGGGTGGACATGGTGTTCGGGTTGATACCCACGTCTATTCGGGCTATTCCATTCCGCCTCATTACGATTCACTGATTGCCAAGTTAATATGTGTAGCCCAAACACGGGAAGAGGCAATTGCTAAAATGGTAAGAGCGCTGGAGGAGTTTATCCTGGAAGGTGTTAAAACAACAAAACCATTTCATGAATACCTCATGAAGAGTGAGGCCTTCGCTACGGGGAAGTATACTACAAAGTTCCTGGATGATTTTGATCTTAGTGAAGCCGAACAGGAAGCACAACAGTAATTTCCGGTGAAGGATTACGTTAAATATACAGGCATCGGTTTACAGATGTTCGTGATTATCTTACTTGGCAGTTGGGGTGGAAAAGAACTCAACGATCATCTCGGTTACAAACAGCCTGTAATTACAGCCGCTGCAGCATTGCTCTCTATTTTCCTTGCGATGTATTACGTGTTTAGACAGGTTAGAAAGTAAACCAATGGCTTTGAAGGGAGACATAGCACAGTTTTTAATAAGGATAGTGTTGTATTCCTTCGTACTTGCCAGCCTTATTTATGCGGCTATTCACTTTGAATTCCTGCACTTCAGTATTCATGCTGCCCTATCTATTCAATCTTTTGTACTGCTTGTTACGGTTGCTGTACATGTGTTTTTAATGCGGTCTGCTACTGCAGAAATCCGTGTGCAGAAGTTTATGTTCAATTTCTTGCTTTCCACTACTTTGAAAATATTTATTTATAGCGGGGCATTTGGAATTCTTGTATATCTGGGTGGCGATATTTTTGGCGAGCAATACACAAACCTCACATTGTTTTTAATGCTGTTCGGATTTTATCTATTCTACACCGTTTTTGAAGTCGCTTCAATCATGAAATTCCTTCGCAAAATAGGCTGAGCAAAACGGATTGAATTCCACTGCACTTTGCTATAAAAATTAGCTCCAGTATTTGTTTTTAATGCGTAGATAATTATCTACTTTTGCACCCGCCTAACAGCAGGCAGGCTCGAAAACTCAGAGGTATTTACATGAGACGTGGAAGCACAGGTATGAATCGCAAAATCGCCAAGATTTTATTACTCGTTTTTGTCTTGTTACAAGGCACGTTTTCGTTTGCGAACAATCAAGAGCCTTCCCACAGCAATAATGAAGCTGATCACCCTACAGAACATGAGGAGTGGACTGCCGGGAGCATGATCATGCACCACATCATGGATGCGCATGAATGGCATGTTTGGGATGACTGGGAGCTCTGGGGTATGAGTGTAAGCGCCTGGTCCATACCATTACCGATAATTTTATACGATGAAGACCGTGGATTGACCATGTTTAGTTCATCTGAATTTCAACATGGTACAAAGGCCTTTAAGGAGTATGCAATAGCAGATGAACATATATATGCGGTAGGGCCAAATGGGGAAAAAGATGAGGCCGCGACAGCTATGATCTGGGATCTTTCATTGACTAAGAATGCCGTAGCGCTCTTGTTTAGCGTGGGGTTGATGCTGCTTATTTTCCTTTCAGTTGCCCGTAGGTATAAAAAGCACCCGGATGAGGCACCAAAAGGCTTACAGGCACTAATGGAGCCGATTATTCTGTTTGTCAGAGACGATGTCGCAAAAATGGCTATCAAGCACAACTATGAACGGTACATGCCTTACCTTCTAACGATCTTCTTCTTTATCTGGATCAACAACATAATGGGCTTGATTCCCTTCTTTCCAGGAGGTGCTAATGTAACTGGCAATGTTGCGGTTCCCATGGTAATGGCCTTGTTCACCTTCATTATCACTTTGGCAATCGGAAACAAACACTATTGGCAGCATATACTATGGATGCCAGGAGTACCTGTGGCAATTAAGCCGCTGATGATGGTTATTGAATTGGCGGGCGTGTTTATAAAGCCCATTGTACTGGTCATACGACTGTTTGCCAATATCACTGCGGGCCATATTGTGATACTCGTGTTTATTAGCCTGATATTCATTTTCGGAGAACACGGAACATCAACCACAGGGGGATTGATTGCTGCAATTCCAGCAATCGCCTTTGCCATCTTTTTGAACATATTGGAAATATTGGTTGGAGCGATCCAGGCATACGTATTTACATTATTATCGGCAGTTTACTTTGGTATGGCCACCGATGATGGACATTAATTGCAATTAAATTAACCTTGTTTGTAAATAAAACAGACATCAAATTTTAAATCATGATTACATTAGGAATATTACTTCAGACTGCGATGACGACTGGTCTTGGAGTAGCTAAAGCAGGTGCAGTTATAGGAGCTGGATTAGCAGCAGTAGGGGCAGGAGTTGGAATTGGTAGAATTGGTGGTTCGGCTCTTGAGTCAATTGCTCGTCAGCCGGAAGCCAAAGGAGATATTGTAGGTAATATGATCCTTGCAGCTGCACTTATTGAAGGTGTTGCGCTTGGAGCTGTAGCACTTGGGTTTATCGTTGGGCTGGGATAGTTCTTCGGTATCGATTTGCCGCGCAAGTGGTGAGTATTAATAGTAAAATCAGATATAATGGGTTTAATTACACCAGGCATAGGATTGCTGTTTTGGATGTTCATTGCTTTTACAGCGGTACTTTTTATCCTGAGAAAGTTCGCATGGAAGCCAATCTTACAAGCCTTAAAGGAGCGGGAAACTTCCATTACCACGGCGCTCAGTGAAGCGCGAATGGCAAGGGAGGAAGTGTCTCTTCTGAAAGTAAAGAACAATGAACTCATTCATGAAGTTCAGGAGGAAAGAGACGCAATTCTAAAAGAAGCCAGAGACACGAAAAGTGCAATTGTGGCAGATGCCAAGAATAGGGCAAAAGAAGAAGCTGATAGGATGATAAAGCAGGCACGGGAGGAGATCTTAAGCGAAAAGAATGCGGCAATGTCGGAGATCAGGAGTCACGTGGCCTCGCTGTCAATCGAAATCGCAGAGAAGATCTTGAAATCGGAACTTTCTGAAGAGAAGAAGCAGAAGGCTTTGATCGACAACCTAATTGACGAAATCAAACTCAATTAATCATGAGGCACGTCATTGTAGCATCCAGATACGCGAAATCCTTACTCAACCTGGCGGTGGAGAAAGGGGTAGAGGGAACTACATATACGGACATGAAACTAGTTGCAGAAACTTGCGGGGAGAGTAGGGATTTGGACCTTTTGCTGAAGAGCCCTATTGTGAAATCTCATAAGAAGATTGCCATTTTAGGCGATATTTTTAAGGGCAAGCTGAACGAATTGTCTCAGAACTTCATCAACATCATAATCAGCAATAAGAGGGAGGGATTCCTTTATGAGATTGCACTTGAGTATCAGGATCAATACAAGACCAAGAACGCTATTGTAACTGCTACAGTTACTACAGCTGAAGGTCTGGATGCTGACATGAAATCTGCGGTGCTGAACCTTATTAAAGGAGGTGCAAATTCAGAAGTTGAGCTAATTGAGCGAACTGATGAAGACCTGATTGGCGGATTGATCCTGCGAATTGGAGATAAGCAATACGATGGCAGTTTACAGCGATGCTTAAACGACCTGAAACAAGAGTTTAAGAATACCACACACATAGCTAATTAGAATAACCTAGCCTCGGGAGAGACTATAAAAACAACTTAAAATGGCAGGAATTAGACCAGCAGAAGTATCTGCAATTCTTAGACAACAACTGGCGGGTTTCAAATCAGAGGCAGAGCTGGAAGAGGTGGGAACCGTTCTGCAAGTAGGTGATGGGATCGCCAGAATCTATGGACTCTCAGAGGTACAGTCAGGTGAATTGATTGAGTTTGAATCTGGTCTGCAGGGAATAGTCTTGAACCTTGAACAGGACAATGTTGGAGCAGTGTTACTTGGAAGTTCTACCGGTATCAAAGAGGGCGACGTTGTAAAGCGGACAGGTAAAATTGCATCTATTGATGTAAGTGAAGGGATGATAGGCCGGGTGTTGGATACCCTAGGGAAACCAATCGACGGTAAAGGCCCTATTGACGGTGAGCTTTTTGAGATGCCTTTGGAGAGAAAGGCACCTGGTGTGATCTTCCGTCAGCCGGTAAATGAGCCATTGCAAACGGGTATTAAAGCGATTGACGCGATGATCCCAATTGGAAGGGGACAAAGAGAACTTATCATTGGTGACCGTCAAACAGGTAAAACTGCGATTGCGATTGACACGATCATCAATCAAAAGGAATTTTATGACAAGGGGGAGCCCGTATTTTGTATTTATGTTGCGATAGGCCAAAAGGGATCAACAGTAGCTGGAATTCAGAAGATTTTAGAAGAGAAGGGAGCGATGGCCTACACGGTAATTGTGATGGCCACTGCATCTGATCCTACACCGATGCAATTCTACGCACCATTTGCCGGTGCTGCCATTGGAGAGTACTTTAGAGATACCGGTAGAGCAGCATTGATCATCTTTGATGATCTGTCAAAGCAAGCTGTTGCATATCGTGAGGTGTCGCTCTTATTGAGAAGGCCTCCAGGACGTGAGGCTTATCCGGGTGATGTATTTTATTTGCACTCTCGTTTGCTCGAACGTGCTGCGAAAATCATCGACTCCGATAATGTGGCGAAGGAGATGAATGATTTGCCTGATTGCCTGAAAGGGAAAGTAAAAGGTGGTGGGTCGCTGACAGCGTTACCGATCATTGAAACACAAGATGGTGACGTTTCAGCGTACATACCTACTAATGTGATCTCTATTACTGACGGACAAATTTTCTTGGAAAGGAACCTGTTCAACGCGGGAGTCCGGCCTGCCATTAACGTGGGTATTTCCGTATCCAGGGTAGGAGGTAATGCTCAGATCAAGTCGATGAAAAAGATTGCTGGAACATTAAAGCTTGATCAGGCCCAGTACAGGGAACTAGAAGCGTTTTCGAAGTTCGGATCAGATCTGGATGCTGCTACCAAAGCGGTACTTGACAAAGGGGTTAGAAATGTGGAGATTTTGAAGCAGGGTCAGTATCAACCGCTATCGGTTGCACAACAGCAGGCAATTATCTATTGCGGGGTGAAAGGGCTTCTGGGGAATGTTCCGGTGCAAGAGGTCAGGGACTTCGAAGAGAATCTGTTGAGTGTATTGGAAACAAAACACCGTGATATTTTAGAATCTCTGGGGAAAGGGTTACTAACTGATGAAATCATGGCGGATTTAGAAGAGGTCATCAGCGAACTTACTGCCAAATATGAGAAAGCTCCGGAAATGGAAGCGGAAAAAGCTGAATAGTATCAAAGTAATAAGCGAAGATGGCGAATCTTAAGGAAGTCCGAAATCGAATTACTTCGGTAACCTCAACCCAACAGATCACATCTGCGATGAAGATGGTATCTGCAGCGAAGTTGAGGCGAGCTCAGGATGCCATAGTTTCATTGCGTCCTTATGCGAATAAGCTGAATGAGATCCTGCAACATCTGGTACTTATAACGGACTCTTCTCAAGCTGTTTACTCCGGAACCAGGGATGTGCAGATTGTTCTGTTGGTGGCCATTACATCCAACCGTGGTCTATGTGGCGCTTTTAATTCTAATGTAATCAGGAGAATTAAGGCTTTGGCTTCTGGGAAGTATAAGGACCGCAAGGTAAGTGTGCTTGCCATTGGCAAGAAAGCGGATGATGCTTTTAAGGGAACAGAATTACATGTCATCGGAACTGACCTGCCAAAGAGGCTTCATAGGCTTTTTGATGATCTCTCCTATGATAACATTACTCCAGTTGCAGAGAGCATAATGGAGAATTACGTGATCGGCCAGTTCGACAAGGTGGAAATAATCTACAATGAGTTTAAGAATGCTGCGGTTCAAAATTTGGTGACAGAGCAGTATCTGCCAGTGCTTCCACCTGAGGAAACGGGAGAAGCTACGGGAATGGTGCACGATTATATATTTGAGCCGAGTAAGGAAGAAATAGTCGAGGAGCTAGTACCAAGGTCCTTAAAAATTCAACTGTATCGCGCAATTCTGGAGTCCTACGCTGCTGAGCACGGAGCGCGAATGACTGCAATGCACAAAGCGACCGAGAATGCTTCTGACATGTTAAAGGAGCTAAGAATAAGCTACAACAAAGCGCGGCAGGCATCAATTACCAATGAGTTAATAGAAATTGTGAGTGGGGCAGACGCTCTTCGCAATTAATCCTGGCACCTGGATACCCATCTTCTCCCCTTCATGGGGAGCCTGCCCGCCGTTTAGGCGGGATGTTCTGTGAGGGACAAAGGGGGCCCAATATCCAAGGCCGCTCGATTCAATTGCTCTAATCTTTTGTATTATTGTTGAATTATTCCAGACCACTAAATCGTCCCTTTGACCTCCTCACCGCATAAGATAACCGTGTATACAGATGGCTCAGCCTTGGGCAATCCTGGCCCGGGTGGATATGGGATTGTTCTGCAAGCTGGAAAGCACCGCAAAGAGTTGTCTCAGGGATTTGAACTGACTACCAATAATCGAATGGAACTGTTGGCCGTGATTGTTGCACTGGAGTCATTGAATGGTACAGGTTCAGCAGTTACCATCTATTCAGACTCCAAGTATGTGGTTGATGCAGTTGAACAAAAATGGGTGTTCAGATGGGAGAAAAAGGGATTCAAAAAGAAGAAGAACCCGGATTTGTGGAAGCGATTCCTCAAGATCTACCCCAAGCACACTGTAAAATTTCAATGGGTGAAGGGCCATGCAGGATTGCCAGGGAATGAGCGTTGCGATCAGCTGGCTATTGAAGCGGCAGAAGGCGGTAACCTGATTCCAGACGAAGGGTATAAGCCTGACGAGCCGGGCGCTGCTGAATTATTTTAAGAGATTTATTACTGAACGCCGTTCCAGAACTGAAGTACTTTCTCATCAGTTTCCTTGCTCTTAACTCTTGAGAGCGTCTCCCGAATACTATCCATATTCTTGAGAACCACGTCTTGCTCTCTCGAGAGATTGGAAATTTCTTCTTCCGTGTTCTTCTTGTCCTTAAGGGCAATCGTAAGTGCCAGGTACCGCTGCTCATACAGATTTGCAAATGACCTGATTCTATAGACGGTGGTAAGCCTTGACCACCAGGATTCATCTTCATAAGCTGCACCTTCCATCAAATCAACACCTTCCATTATGATATTGTCTTCCTGCCTGATCAGGTAGGCATTATAGTATTCCAAAAAATTGAATTTTTCGTAATCTGACAATTTCGGAAATAGATTCTTGAAATACTCGCTTTGCTCCTCCGTTCCCTTATCCCCGTAAATCTGTGCTACCGTGATCCTCAACTTCTCATCGGTCTTCTCATCAAAACCGCCAGATAAACTCACAATCGCATCAAAGTCGTAATCAGCCAAAGCGACCAAAGCGGCACCATTGACCACATACGACTGGTCGTTCATAGCGTCCTCATACAAATGCCGCAGCTGTTCATCTTTCACCTCCATGCTATCAGGATGGTAATACGAAGCTAAAGCTCTGATGGCCCCTGTTCTTACGCTAGCCTTCTTATCATTTGTTGCCAATTCAATAAGCCGATCCTTTACAGTACTTCCACTCTGTTTCGAAGCCGCGCTCAAATTTTGTGTGGATACCAATCTGATTTTCCAATGCTTGTCATGCAACGCCTCCTGTAGCACTGCCCTTGCCTCAGCATCCTGAACATAGGTCCCCAACTGAACTATGGCTTCAAGCCTATCTAAATATCGTGGTGCATTCCTGTACATGAAAATCCAGGCTTCTTTGGTTTTGTAGTCCTTCTTGGAGCACAACAGCATCTTCTCAGCGTCCACATTGACCAGGTCTGGCTTAACTTCAGATGGAAGTATGAATACCTGTCTGATCGAATCACAAACTATTGAATGCCGGGTTATCTTATCACCTGCGTAAACATCCACTTCAATGGGCAATTTATACAACGGAGTTTTGTCCATGTCCTGGGTCTGCGTGATAGCTAACATTACCTGCTGCAGTGAATCAACGTAGTCATGTGAGATCAATAACAGCGGATGCCCAGAGCTAAAAAACCACTGATTGAAGAACCAGTTAAGGTCTTCGCCTGTAATCTCTTCAAATGCCAATCTTAAATCATGAATCTCAACGGCTGTGTATTTATGCCTGTCTAAATACAATTTCAAAGAGGCAAAGAAGGCATCATCGCCTACATACTTCCTGAGCATATGCAGCACACGTCCGCCCTTTGCGTAAGAATGGCTGTCAAACATATCGTCTTTATCTTTATAAGAAAACCGTATAATGTCCACTTGCTTCTTACCTGAAGACATGATATAATTGTTGAGATCGTTATTTAGGCCATAATCAGCTTCGTCTCTTCCGTACTTGTACTCGTTCCAGAGGTACTCTCCGTAGGTTGCAAAGGATTCATTTAACGGTAAATTGGCCCACGATTCACATGTCACTAAATCCCCGAACCAATGGTGAAAGAGCTCATGGGCGATAATGTCCTCATGGGCCTCATCTAGCAATTCCCTGTTGTCTTTCTGCAAAAACTCTCCGTGAATTACTGCAGTTGTATTTTCCATGGCTCCGGAAACGTAATCCCGTACAACGATTTGTGAATATTTGGCCCAAGGGTATTCTACCCCCAGTATGTCTGAGTAGAATTGCAGCATTTCGGGTGTATTGCCAAAAATGTCTTTGGCATACGGCTCATACTCTTTCTCCACATAGTAGTTCACTTCTATATCTCGCCACTGGTCTCTTACAACAGCGAATTCTCCAATTGCCATCATCGCGAGGTAGGGTGCATGTTCTTTTTCTTGCTTCCAGTAATCCGTTCTTGTACCGTCTCCGTTGTCCGTAGAATACACCAGCAGGCCATTTGATAAAGTGACGAATTTGTTTTCAATAGTGATATAAATTTCCTGCGACATCCGCTCATTTGGCTTGTCGATTGTCGGAAACCAGCAAGAGTTGGATTCTGTTTCTCCTTGCGTCCAGATTTGTTGCGGCTTGTCTTCCTCTTCGTTCTTATTATTGATGAAGTACAGGCCTTTAGCATCTGAGATAGCCTCGCTCCCTTCCACCTCAAGCTCATTCGGTTTGGCCGTATAATCCATAAACACGCTAAATTGTTCCGTGCCCTTGTACACACGATCCAGCATGATCGTAATCTTGTCGTTCTCGTAGGTGTATTTCAAATCGACTTTTCCTGTGTCTGTAATGAGTGCCACGCGATGGAAGTCAAATCCTTGTGCATCTAAAACAGCCTGGTCCGTTTCATAGAAATAGGGCTTTAACGTCAGCGTTGCTTTACCGTTCAGGTAGGCGTTGGGCCAGTCAAATCGAACCCGGAGCTTTGTATGCAGCAAATCGAGTTTCCTGGTCTCTGCAGCTTGATACGTCTGATAATACTTGGGAGTAATATATATTTCATTCAAGTAGGCAGCCGTGTCAGCTGTTGCCCCGGTCTTTGAAGTAGTCTTACACGCTTGCAAGAGGATCACCATGCACATCAAGCCAAGTACATGTTTGCTAAAACCGGTAAGAAAAGGGGGATATTCAGATCGGGAAGCCACTATCAAATTTGCTATGAGCCTTCAAAGATAACCATTAGAAATCACTATTTTTAGCGCAAAATCAAAAGAGGAGGATGAAGCTGATTGACCTCACAAATTATTTGGAAGAATATGCCCCCCTGCATTATCAGGAAAGTTATGACAATTGTGGAATGCAAATTGGCGGATTTTCCAAACAAGTCAATAAAGCTCTTATTGCTTTAGATTGCACGGAGGATGTTATAGATGAAGCAATAAGGCACAAATGTGATTTGGTCATCGCCCATCATCCACTGATCTTTCGTGGACTTAAAACTATAACAGGGTCAAGCTATGTGGAACGCACCATTCTAAAGGCCATCCAGCACAAGGTTTCCATCTACGCGATACATACCAATCTGGACAATATTAAGGGTGGTGTAAATTGGAAAATTGCCGAGCGTTTGAAATTAGAGAATTGTGCCGTTCTTTCACCAAAGACAGATACCCTGAAGAAGATATACACCTTTTGTCCGACGGCAGCAGCAGATAAGGTTCGAAACGCGCTGTTCAAGGCGGGCGGGGGGTGTATTGGCGACTATGATGAGTGTAGCTTCAACACTCCTGGCACAGGATCCTTCAAACCAAGATCATCAGCCAGGCCGTATGTTGGAAGTCAGGGGGAACGGCATTATGAGGATGAAGTGAAAATAGAAATGATATTTGCCAGCCATCTGTTTAGCAAGATGATTACTGCACTGCTGTCTGCACATCCTTATGAAGAAGTGCCTTTTGATGTAGTTTCACTGGACAATACCAACCAGGATGTAGGGGCAGGTCTTATTGGGGAATTAAAGGAGGAGTTGGCGCCAAGAACTTTTATGAAGAAGTTAAAATCAGCGATGAAATGTGGCACTATTCGTCATACGCAATTGCTTAAGGGCAAAGTAAAGAAAGTGGCAGTTTGTGGGGGAGCCGGGAGTTTTCTTTTAAAGGATGCGATTCACCAGAATGCTGATATATATATCACTGCAGATTTTAAGTATCACGAGTTCTTCGATGCTGAAAATAGAATAGTAATTGCTGATATAGGCCACTATGAAAGCGAAGCATTCACCAAGGAGCTTATCTGTGAAATAATTAACAAAAAATTTCCTAAATTTGCGCTCCGTTTATCTGAAGTAAACACAAATCCGGTTACATACTATTCATAATTACAATGGCAACAGCAAAAAAAGTGGCTAAGAAAGTAACTAAGCCTAAAGCAACTAAGCCTAAAGCAACTGCTAAAGCAAGCACAAAGCCCAAAGCAAAAACTAAAACGACAAAGAGTCCTTCTCCAGAAAAGTTTTCAGTAGAGCAAAAACTCAAGGCATTATTTGATTTACAGAATTTTGATTCTGAGATCGACAACATTAAGACTGTACGAGGGGAACTGCCGCTAGAGGTGCAGGATCTGGAGGACGAGATTGAAGGATTGGCAACCCGGGTAAAGAATTACAACACTGAGATCAAAGGCCTGGATGACTTCATCGCAACTAAGAAATTAGAGATGAAAGAAGCCAGTGCGATCATCAAGAAGTATGAGAAGCAGCAGAAAAACGTACGAAACAATCGTGAGTATGATTCGCTGACCAAAGAAATTGAATTCCAGAATCTTGAAATTCAACTTTGCAAGAAAAAGATTGAAGAGTATAAGACGACTATCGAATCAAAGGCTGAAGTTATAGGCCAGGCTAAGTCGGACCTGAAGGAGAGAAAGGATGACCTTAAGTACAAGAAAAAGGAGCTAGACGATATCATTGCAGAAACTGAGAAGGAAGAGAAGAAATTGCAAAAGAAATCAAGCAGCGCGGCTAAAATTATTGAAGAGCGTTTATTGATAGGGTACCAGCAAAAGCGAAAAAATGCCAAAAATGGTTTAGCAGTGGTGCCTGTTGAACGAAGCTCATGCGGAGGCTGTTTTAACAAGATTCCACCCCAACGCCAGTTGGACATCCGTCTTCACAAGAAGATAATAATGTGTGAGCACTGTGGCCTATATCAGCAATTACTATTCTATTTTCAGCATCAAAGAACTCGTGATACTT
>JYMV01033312.1_pt1 | contig 45777 bp, 41 predicted proteins | sample 338911 | NCBI WGS metagenome assembly JYMV01 (sample SAMN03354496, study PRJNA234377) | hydrothermal vent metagenome | biome: Deep sea; feature: Hydrothermal plumes at the Eastern Lau Spreading Center, Western Pacific Ocean; material: Seawater | place: Tonga | collected 2009 | depth 2000 m m | reverse complement strand
GTTCTCGGGCCCTTCGTCGAAGTCGGTCCTGTCGAACAGCTTCCTGAGGTATCTCTTGGCGATTTTGATGAGGGGGATTCCGATGACGATTATCAGCAGCGCAGAAACCGGCCCCGTCTCCATTAATTCCGAGGCGCAGGCGTAGGTCGGCTCGACGTTGTTTGGCAGCTCACTGAGGCAACTCATGGCACAGGTCCTGCCATGGCGGCTCAATAGGGTAGCGCCCAGCCAGAGGGAAGCCCCGGAGAAATCAGAGGATCTGCTCTAGGAACAGCTTGGTGCGCTTGTGCTGCGGGTTATCGAAGAATTCGTCGGGAGTGTTCTGCTCGACCAGCTCGCCCTCGTCGAACAGGATGACTCGGTCACAGACCTCCTTGGCGAAGCCCATCTCATGGGTCACGACGATCATCGTGATGTCGCGCTTCGCGAGGTCAATCATCACATCGAGAACCTCCTTGATCATCTCAGGGTCGAGGGCGGAGGTCGGCTCGTCGAAGAGCATTATCTTCGGGTCCATGGCCAGCGCGCGCGCGATTGCGACGCGCTGCTGTTGACCGCCGGATAGTGCACTCGGGAACTTGTGATGTTGTTCAGGAATCCCTACGCGCTCAAGCAACTTATGAGCAATTTTTTCGGCTTCTTCGCGAGTCATCCCCTTCGCCTTCATAGGAGCTAGAGTAATATTCTCAAGGACCGTCAGGTGCGGAAAGAGATTGAATAGCTGGAATACCATACCGATCTCGGAACGAACATACTTCATGTCCGCGATACTGGTTTCCTCATCGATTGTGATTCCATCGATAACGATAGTACCCCCACTGTGTGGCTGGAGACGATTCAATGTACGAATGAATGTGGACTTACCAGATCCTGACGGCCCGAGAATAACGATAATCTCACCTTTCTTCACTTCGATATCAATTCCTTTCAATGCCCAAAAATCACCGAAATTAACCCTTACGCCTTTTGCATCAATAATCACTTCTTCTTCACTCATGTTGCTTCGCCTCCTCCCTCATGACCGAGCCCTAAACCGGACTCGATTCGGAGTGAGATGCGTGATAGATAGAAGGCAACAATCCAAAATGCCATTCCAGCGAAAACTAGAGTTTCGCGTGTTAAACCTAGGAATTCCTTCTGTTGTGTGAGCGCTAGGGTTGAGAGATTGAACATTTCATGAACACCTAGCAGATAAAGGAGAGTAGTGTCCTTCCATAGACCGATGAAAAGACTGACAATTGTTGGTAGAGTGGTTCTGATTGCATTTGGTAATTCGACGAGTAATTTCGTCTGCATGTTGCTCAAACCAAGAGCGGTGGCTGCTTCGATTTGGCCGGATGGTACCGCTTGCAAGCCACCGCGAATGATCTCTGCGCCATAGCAACCACCAAAGATCGAGATAATCAGAATCATTCTCATAACAACATCGGATTCCCAAATTGGATTCAGTACATCGGGTAACAGAATAAATGCGATGAATAACCAAGCAACCAAAGGTCCTGAGCGTATCAATTCTATAATTGCAGTACTCGGATATCGGTACGCCGCCAAATTGCTTCGCCGACCAAAAGCGAGGACGATCCCAAGTCCAAAACCAAGAACACAACCAGCTGTGGCAACGAGGACATTCATCACGAATCCACCCCATAGAGAGGGTGGAACGCCAGTAATTTCCATCGAACCGAACGTGATATCATCACCAGGTGGGTCGAGTGTGAATAGAGCAACAAAGAATGTGATTACCGCGGTAATCGTCAGCCAACGGTGGAATCTGACAATCAAATATTCATCAGCACCTGTTAATTTTTTATGAGTGATGAGGAAAGAGATGTAGGTTACCGCAAATGCCATTGACAACTTGACCATGGTGGATTCGTAGTCGTAGCCTCGATGATTCGGATTGTAGAGAATGGCGAGGGATATCAATGCGAAAAGAGTGAAAGGAATGAGGAATTTCCTAGGTGATTCACCTAGGCTACCATAAGCGCCACCAATAAGGAAAGCAACTAGATAAATCGGCGGCCAAAATCGCCATAATTCTTCTGGATGACTTGTCAAATGTGGACCAAACATCAACAATTGACGATTTGCCCAGATGACATCCCAATTAGCAGTGATGAGGACGAAGCCGCCGACGGCTTCTACTACATTCTGTAAAACCAGAACTGAGATGACACTGGTAATGGCATTTGGGCGACCGAGGAAGATGCTCCCACGCGTTACGGCCAACGTGATAATCATGACGAGAATCGAAGACGATATGAACATCATCGTTGAATATAATAGGAGGTTAATCAGAGGTGTTTCTCCACCGCCATATCTGTCGAAGATGTTTTTCACACTCAATACGCCAGCTGCTAGACCAAGGAATATCGATAGGAAGAATGAGGCTTTCTCGCCTCTATCGGCGAGGTATGCTGGAGGCTTACCGACGAGGTTGTCAATCAACCTCCTGCGGGCGAGATCGGGGTTCGCTTTCCATGCCTCAATCATATCTTCACCCTCGTAACCTTACGGTTGTAGGAATTCATTATTGCAGACATGAGCAGACTCCCACATTGATAAGTCAGCAGAATAATCATGAACACAGGTACGCCTTGGCCTTCCTTGTTGACAATGGTCCAGAGAATCGAGAAGAAATCACTGTAACCAACGACCAGAGCCAAGCTAGAGTTTTTCCAAATGTTCAGATATTGATTCGTCATCAAGGGAATCATGCTGCGCAGAGCCTGAGGGAGGATCACCAAACGGAGGCGCTGGAAAGGAGTCAAGGCGAGAGAGATAGCAGCCTCCACTTGACCGCGGTCAAGTGCTTGTATACTACCACGGACTATCTCAGCAATGAGAGCGCTGGTGTAGAGCGTGAGCCCGATCATCAGAGTCAAGAATGGAGGAGTGATCACCATGCCCCCGACATAGATCCAAGCCCCAGTAGGTCGTATGTCATCGAAGCCACGATATTTATCGATCTCGGGGATGCTTATCGAAAAGGCAGACAGGCCTAATGGTTCTAGAATCGAACCCAAGACTGAAGCGAAGGGATTGAACAGAACCATCACCAGAAGTAGAATGATACCAGCCCAGAATCCCATTCTTCGGTAAAATCCTTCATTTGAATCGTCAAATCCATCGGCATCGAGATGCTTCGTGTAACGCTTCGCTGCGAGATAGATGATTATGCCGAGAATAAGCATTCCAAGATTCTCAAGAACTACAGCAGGAACATAGACCGCTCTGTTGCTGTAAAATATCAGCCCGAACAGATTATGTTCAGTAGAGAGTAATGGCATCGATTTGCCAAAAACGATGACGCTCATGAAGAGCAGAGCAACTAGAGGCATATTCCTGAAGAATTCGACGAAAGTTGTGGCTAGGCCTGATGCAAGTTTATTATTGGAGAGGCGAAATACTCCGATAATGGTGCCGAGTACCGTCGCGAGGATGATGATGAATATCGTCACTCTAACTGAAGCGATTACGCCAGCGCGGAAGAGATTCCACCCTGGAGAATTACCCGTAATATACCTCTCACCCAATAAAGTCACACCATAGATAGATTCCAATTGAGGAAATATCCATTCACCGGGATCGAGTAGATAGGGCCAGACGTTATTGACTACGAAGCCACTTTGATTTCCCATGAAGCTCATGTCAAAATTCCAAGAAGAGTCGGTTCTGAGTAAAACCATTAATTGGAACACGAAGAAAAGGACGAACGGTAGGACAATCGAGAATGTTAATGCAGAACTTCTGTACTCTGCGACTCTAGGTGAGAAAATGCCTCGATTCAGTTGTGAGGACCAAAACCCAATCAGCCCAATTAAGGCTAGGACCAGAATTATTGTAGGCTCGACGGGGATGAGTCGCATGCCATCAGCGATCACTAACCCGAGGTATGCGGTCAATGCCGATCCTAATTTCATCAATGACTCTCTATTCAACCGAAGAAGTGAACCCGGCTCGAATGTCAGCATCAGCCAGCATACGAAAACTACCCCTCCCATTACGAGAAGTGAGACTGATTTTGCCTCAAAAGGAAGAATCGGTGCGAGGAGAAATAAAACCGGCCAGGCGACTATGGCGATGAATGTCGTGCCATAATCTGACCATGAATCCAGCCAGATTCCCTTGATATCAGAAACATCATCTGAACCGGGTCTGAACTTTGAGAAGGTGAGTTTGAGGTTGCCGAAAAGAACATCCAATTCATTCTGCACGAGAATGAACGACGCTAGGACAATCGTCCCTACAAATTTGAATATATCCTGTAAGGGATAATGTTCAGCGTTCTGCTCGATTCCAAGGAAGATTATCGACTTCGCCATGTCGTCAAGAAGACCAATTTCCAGTCCAATGAAGAAATGTCCAACCAGCCCCGCCACCAGCATGCTTGTGAGGGTAGCAAGGGTACTCTTCTGACCTGTTTTATTCAGCAGATATCCTGCCACAATGATCTCTGACCACACTATTAGGGAAAGTAGACCCCCGCTTGTTGCGAAAGAAGCCAATAAATGGATGATACCAAAGCCAATGGATTTGGCAAGGATCCCATCTAAGAAGATGATTGCAAATATGTCAGCTTGAGTGAATTGGCGGACATCGCCGATACTCGAGCCACGGATTTTTTCGAACATCAGCCCCTCTACCGCTTACCTTCAGTAGATACTGAGTTCATTGGGTTTGTGTATCCCCCGAGGGACTGAACGCCCCTCGAGGGTTTACGTGTTCCAGATACGATTCATCGAATTATCGAATCAGCGCATTGGAGGTGCGTACTGGATCCCACCCTCGGAGACGAGGGCGTTCAGGGTCCCAGCGCGGTTGATGAGACAGTTGGCCATCTCACCGTCACCGTCGCAGAACGAGCGGTCGTAAGCGTCGTAGTAGTTTCCTACTGCGCCGAGTACAGCCTGCATCCAAGTATCAGACAGAGGGTTAGCATCTGTACCGAGACCGAGGTTGCTGTTCAGCAAGCGGTTGATTCCAGGGTTCTCCGAGTTCACGAAGTCACCGTAGTTGGATCCGTCGATTCCGAATTCCTCAGCGGTGATCATCCCGTACCAGACCCATGCGACGACATCGTTCCAGTCGTCGTCGTTGTCACGGGTAGCTGCTCCCAAAGGCTCCTTCGATAGGAGCTCTGGCATGATTGCAAGATTCATTCCTTCATCTCGCAGGCCCCACATCCGGGCGACCATTGCAGACATGTCACCAGTCCAGACACCACAGGAGCCGTCGAGGAAATTCTCCTGCGCGGCAGCCGCGTTCTCGGTGTTGATAGTGGTCATCTGCATGTTGTGGAGTTCGTAATAATCCAGGAGGTTACCCTCAGTGGTGGTTCCGATTCCGACGCAGATGTTAGCACCATCAAGGTCCAGAGCAGATGTGGCCTCGGTGAATTGATCCAGGTTGACCAGCATCCCCTGTCCGTCATAGAAGTTCATTCCAGCGAAGTCAGCGTTCAGGCCTGCATCACGACTGGTGGTCCAGGTCGTGGTGCGGATTAGAACATCGATCTCCGCTGAAGCCAGAAGCTCGAAGCGGTTCGATCCGGTCGCTAGGATGTACTCTATGCTATCGATACCGATTGCGGCTGCAACAGCCTTACAGTATTCGATGTCAAGACCGGAGTAGGTACCATCTGCATTGAGGTAACCCATACCGAACTGGGAGTCCTTGACGCCACACTTCAGTGCCCCACGCGCGATGATCGTATCGAGCGTTGAGACCGAGGCAGCGTCTGCGGTTCCAGCAGCATATCCATTGTCGTACGCGGCATCGACGTCGTCTTGGGTGACATCAGATCCCGCACAGCCCGCCAGGGCCGCAGTCGTCATTAACAGCATCATAGTTGTAGCGAGTAATCTTCGCATGGTACCTCTACGAGGTATATTCGGTATATACCTTCGCCTCGGTGCGGCAAGCGCACCGGTTTGGAGCAGTCCAGCGATTTTCTGCTCGCGGAGGCCAGCGCGAGCGCTGGCACTGGGAAATTAACAGAGGTTGGAAGACGGGGCGACCGAAGTCGCCCCGCCCCCCGTTTTCCGAGTTTCGTAGGAGGTGATCCATCTGCAGGTTCCCCTACAGATACCTTGTTACGACTTAACCCTCCTTGTCGAAGGCAGGCTCGAATACCCCAATTAAAGGTAGCCTCACCCACCCCCAACTAAGATGGTTTGACGGGCGGTGTGTGCAAGGAGCAGGGGCATATTCACCGCGCCATTTTGAGACGCGATTACTACGAAATCCAGCTTCACGAGGGCGAGTTACAGCCCACGATCCGAACTACGAACGGGTTTCGGGATAGCATCTCCTCTCGGAGTAGCTGCCCATTGTCCCGTCCTTTGTAGCGCGCGTGTAGCCCAAAGCATTCGGAGCATACTGACCTACCGTTGCCCCCGCCTTCCTCTGACTTCACGCCAGCGGTCTCGCCATAGTGCGCCCTTTCCGGAGAAAGGGTTGGCAAATGACGATGGGGGTCTCGTTCGTTATCTGACTTAACAGAACGCCTTACGGTACGAACTGACGACGGCCATGCACTACCTCTCTGAAAATCCGACAAGCTCGTTACGCTGGTCTTCATCTAACAGTCGGCTTTGGTGAGTTTTCCGGCGTTGAATCCAATTAAACCGCACGCTCCTCTCGTTGCAGTGCTCCCCCGCCAATTCCTTTAAGTTTCAGCCTTGCGACCGTACTCCCCAGGCAGTGGACTTAACATCTTCACTCCGGCACCGAGAATCCTCGAAGAATTCCCGACACAAAGTCCACAGCGTTTACACCTAGGACTACCCGGGTATCTAATCCGGTTCGTGCCCCTAGGCTTCGTCCCTGACCGTCAGATCCGTTCTAGTGTAGAGCCTTCGCAACTGGTGGTCCCTACGGGATGACAGGATTTTACCCCTACCCCGCAGGTACCCTACACCTCTCCCGGTCTCAAGTTTGGCCGTGCTCGCAGAATTCAGACAGTTAAGCTGTCTGATTTACCCACGAATGTACCAAACCGGCTACGGACGTTTTAGGCCCAATAAGAACGACGACCACTTGGGGCTTCGGTATTACCGCGGCGGCTGGCACCGATATTTCCCGCCCCTATTACTCGACCTGTTTAGAGTCAATTCAGAACCCCGTAAAAACGGGGACAATTGGAGTTCCCTGATCACGATTTCTCGCATTGTCAAGTTTTCGCGCCTGCTGCACCCCGTAGGGTCTGGATTCGTGTCTCAGAATCCATCTCCGGGCGATTGCTCCCACAACCCGTACGCGTCGAGGGCTAGGAGGTCCATTACACCCCCTACTACCTGATACGCCGCAGACCCATCCTGTTCCGCCAGAGCTTTCATCCACCAACCGTTCCAGGCATGGTGAACTATGGGGTATTATTCTCACTTTCGCGAGGTTATCCCCCTGAACAGGGCAGGTTATCCACGTGTTACTGAGCGGTACGCCGAGGCCTAAGCCTCTAGACTCGCATGGCTTAATCGAACTCCAATAGCGGTCGCCTCCGGCAGGATCAACCGGATTTCATGTCGGCCGAAACCGACTTTCAATCTTTTTAATCCCTAGGAGACATGGTTCGCTAACTGTTACTTATTGGTTTTGACAAGGTTATTTTGCACCTTATTTTGTTCCTTTGCACACATCATTGTGTGTCATTACATGTATCACCTCTTCACCACAAGCCAAGCTCGCGGTTGCATTACCTCGGCTACAGCGTATGCGAGATGGTGTTCTTCATCGCCCATTGCTGGACTCAGACACCAACGCCGTGCATTGCTGTAGCATCCCGCCGACCTACCGTCCCTATATCAACCTGACTCAATAGACCGGTTTTGAGCCATGACGGCAATGCAATGCAGTACCACGTTTTTAATCTGATATGAGATGAAAATAAGTAACCTGTATATGTAGCCAAGAAGTAAAACTAAATGGTTCGGGAATCAGCACGAATAAAAGGGTAAATTAACAATAAATCGAGGGAATAATCATCAATATAACCACTACTTTTCTTGTAGTAATACTCATCGCCAAACAATCCCATCAAACCTTCAAAGTTGCTGAAATCACTAGGTGATAAATCGTTTGCAAATAGTCTATGCGAGTGATTTTACTATGTGAAAATCACTCTGCGCCGAAGAATTCTCGCATGAACGGATGCATTTCCATTGCCTGCTCTTTCTGGATTTGTTCATACGTTCTGAGGATGATACCTACGGCCAATAGCAGTCCGGTTCCAGAGGCATTTCCAACCGTTCCTAGCAAGTCCGCACCGGCCGCCAATAGACCCACGAACGCGCCCGAAAACAGCGTCACAGGAGGAATATATCGCTCCAAAATGCGCTCTAATACTACCGGATTTTTCCGGAATCCGGGAATCTGCATACCCGTCCGTTCAATTTGTTTAGCCACATCCTTGGCTGACATATTGGTAGTTTCAATCCAGAATTTTGCGAACACCATGGACCCGGCAGTCATCACAAATACATAGGTGAATACGTGTAACAATATTTGCCATAGTTCGTGACCAAAGCCATCACCTCGTTGATCTAACAGCGGTAACAGCCAGGACTGTACACCACTTACCATCGATGCATACCAAGCAAACCCATCTGAAGCAGTTGTCGAACCGACATCATATGAACCAAGCCAGGGTGCAATACTCCAAGCCCCATTAGCACCTAGTAAAGGCACCGTAGAGAGCACCGGGTGGCTCCAGAACAGCAAAGTGAACATATTGAGGTTAGCGAGTAAAGCAGCCATCAAAATGACTGGAATGTTACTAGCATATACCAACCGAATAGGGTATTTTCCGCGATGTCCTCTGACTTTCCCGTGAGTCAGCGGCAATTCCAGTTTACTCGATTCAGCATACGCTACAATCAAGAATACAATAATCGACGAAAATAAGGCTATCAGAGGATTCGCGTGATTAAGTAATATCATCTCGAAACCGTTCTCTGAAACCAACTCAGAATTGGTTGCAGTTCGCAGAGTATAGAATATCATCGGAAGTACCCCTGAAGGCGGGTTTTGCATGCTATAAGCTCCAGCAGAAACAGGTAACGGCGACAGGGTTCCAACGAAAGTTGACTGTGCCACACCAGCGGCAATGAATAGCGAAATACCAGATCCAATACCCCACTTACTGACTAGTTCATCCATCAAGAATACGAGGTAGGAACCAAGGAATAGTTGTAATACAATTAATGCGTTTGACCAACCCAATCCAAACATCGCAACGATGTTCTCGTGAGGGTCCAGGAACCCGTACACTTGTGGAATAGATTCGACAGGAATCATCAACAGAACGAGAATTTTCTGTATACCTTGGTACAGTTGCTTGTCTTCGGAATTTTGTAAGTCTAGATTGATGATTTTTGCTCCGGCGAACAACTGCATGACAATTGATGCAGTAACGATTGGCCCAATTCCAAGGTGCATAATTGAACCTGATGCACCAGCCATAATTGCTCGGAATGATGAGAAGATATCCATAGTGGAATCAGCCAATCCCCAAATCATGACATTAGTCATCATGAAGTAAATGATTAGAACGATTGTCGTGGTCATCAACTTCTGATTGAAGCGAACGTGACCATCTGGTTTGGTGATAGATGGGTAAACATCAACGAAACGCTTTAGAGCGTAAAGTCGACTACTTTCCTCTCCAGTATACGCAAGACAGGCTAATGCTAATGCAGTACCTAATCCGAGTAAACCTATTCCAACGAATAGGAACCCAACTTGGCTATCATCTTGTAGTGCCCAATAAAAGAGCCCAGCCATTATGGAAAGCCACATCAGGAACTTAGCCGCTGAACCAAAGAACTTGATTTGCTTGATTCCATCGGGGAGGTCTTTCTGAATAGCCCACAGAACCCAAGCCACGTACGCTACTGCTACTGCAATCATTTGTGCGGCGTAAACCATGGCATCTCTATCAGCGCCAAGGAGGTCTTCTTTCTTCCACCAAAATAGAGCACCAAAGTAGATGACTGAAACGGCTGTTATACCGAATGCTGAGGGCTTACGTACTGCCATATTTTCTCACGCCTTCTATTTCTTCATTTCAGAGTTTCTAATCAGGGAGAGAAAATCACTCCTCTTCCCACTCGTTATCATCATCGCCAGAAAGGGTGACTGAACCACCTGCGGCCTCAATCTTTTCAATCGCCTTCGCACTTGCATGCTCAACGGTTACTGAGAAGGCTTGGTTAACTTGACCACTGCCTAGTAACTTGTCAACTTGGTAATCGCGTAAGTTTACATTTCCATCATCATCAGTCATGTCAGAAAGTTGACTGACATTTGCAGTGACATGGACTGTGCAAAGAGATGGGTCACGATTGAACCCGTGCATACCCCAGTGGTTTGGCATATACTTGATTCTAGTCATAACTTTGTGTTTGTTTAGGCCAGCATTACCACGCCCGCCTCTCTTACCAGCACCACGTCCAGCTTTCTTGCCACGACCATGGTATCGGCTACGTCCTCGGAATTTATTTGTTCGTGATGGCATACTTCTCAACTCCTCAAATCATTCTCCCAGCGAGGTCAATTATTGCCTCACCGCGATATCCTAATGCCCCACCAACTGTGAAGTGGCGTTTGATCCCGCCCCATCCATTTGCTCCTCGTGGAGGGTGAAGTCTGAATACTGGCTTCATGTCAGTGATTGTCTTAGTTGATGAATCCCCTGAAACTATTGAAGATGCAAACTCCTTGATATTCTTGAAATCAGTCTCTGCTTTTACAACAGCATCTGTAATTGGCTTATCACCCATCAATCGTCCTCTTTCAGCAATTAGATTTGCAATTGTTGACTCATCAACCTGTCCCCAGGTGATGTAATCCTTAGCCTTCTGAAGCATTCCTGCATAAACGTCATTCTCAGGAATGAGAACAGCATGGTTTACGCGAGTCAAATTTAAATGACCCATTGTTTGTTTGATTGAACGCTCAACACCTATGTTAGATCGTACTCTAATTACTAACCAAGTCATTCGTTCACCCTACCTGTAGACATGAATAATTTCTTCTTCTGGTCAGCACTAACCTTGGATTTGTTGAGGTTTTGTAATGCATTGTAAGTTGCGCGAGCGAAATTGATTGTTGTTCGGGTTTGTCCGTGAGTTCGTGAGTAGATATCGGTAACTCCAGCCAAACGAAGTACAACCCTACCCTTTGAACCTATGACTAAGCCCTTACCAGCTGGTGCTGGGATGAGAGTTACCCTAGTAGAACCTGATCGACCAGTAATCTTGAATGGTACGCTAGAACCTGCACCGCCACCTGATTCCCAAGAACCATTACCACGCATCACTGGGATGATGTTGAGTTTTGCATTGTCAATCGCTTTGCGAATTGTTGCTGCGACTTCCTTACCCTTTACCATGCCAAGGCCGACATATCCGTTGTTGTTGCCAACTGCGGCCATGACATTGAAACGAACTCTTCGACCACTGTCAGTCATACGCTGAATCATATTGACATTAATGACTTCATCTTCTAAGCCAGGAAGTAATGCGTCAACGATTTCAACCTCACGAATTGGCAAGCGGCAATCCATTGCTTGCTCAAATGTTGTGATTTCGCCATTACGGACCATTCGTCCTAGACGTGTTTTAGGAGTCCAAGAGCGAAGATTTGCCATTGCATCATAACCACCCTTTCGGCGGCGATGACGACCTTGTTCGGCTTCTGGTTCAGGAGTGTATGCAAGTGCAAGACCTGGTGCGACTTCAACGGTATCTGGTGCTGGTTGTTCATCTGCCATTTATTCAGGCCCCCTTGATTGCCTTCTTGCTAGTTTCAACAGATTTAGCAAGTTTATCAGAAATATGATTTCCTGCAATTCTGTCATCATCTGGTAAAATATGTTCACCATGTGGAATTTCAAGTCCGCCATCCACCATTCCTTTGAGGGCTGCGAACACGCGGTTACCTTTGGTTGAAGCACCTAGACCAATGTCTAGAACTGCACTTCCGTGACCGGCTGCAGTTGCTTTCTGTGCTAATGCCATTCCTGCAATGTAACAAGCAGGAATTGATTTTCGAGATGCATCCTTTGGCCACTTGAAATCTGAAACGATTGTTGCTCCAGTTGTTGCCGCAATCACTTTGTCACCATCAGGCTCGTAAGCAATGAGTTGGCAAATCACTTGAGTATTGGTTACACGAACTACTGCTCTTGGCTGTCCTCCTCTTAGTAACTTGAGTCGACGGCGGTAATCCGTCAATCCGTGTTCACGGCGAGCGTACTTGCGTCTCTGATTCTTTCCGTATGCCATTATTCATCCCCTCCTACTTTGATACCATCAAGTTTCATGTTGGTCTTCATGTGAGCAATGCTACGGTAGGAATTACCCTTTGCCTTACGATAGTAGTATCGATATTTGCTCGCATCTAATGTACCGTCATCACGCATCACTTTTAGAACTCGGCGCTGGGAACGAATAGTGCGCATCCAGCGCTGCTTTCGAGGGAAACGTGCATTTGCAGTTCCACTTCTCGTACCATGTCCTTTGCGCCGTCCTTTTGCTCTTTGAGCAGCGTTTTTGTTAGCTCGTACACGACTTGTGCCTTGAACTGGCTTGGCCTTAATGTAGCCCATCTCAATCAGTTCGCGAATGTCTTCCTTTTGGACTGCACTACTAACCTGTTCGAGGTAGTTATCGTTAATCCAAACTCGGTTTAGACCTACTTCTTGGCCTAGTTGTACTGAGAGAATCTCTGCTGCTAATCGCTTTTGGTTACTCAACTGCATCAGATATTCCTCCTTCTGTTTAAGACTCGGATTCCCAATTCATCAGCCTTCTCATGAATTGCCGCTCGCTTGCGGTTTCCAACTCTCTTACCTATGCGTGCTGCTTCGACTTTGGGATCAATCTGTTCTAGGTCATCAGGTCGATGAACCATAACTTCACTGAATCCTGAAGGGTGAAGTCCACGAACTTCTGCAATCTTACCAAAACCAATTCTAGCCATTGGAGTTCGCCATCGCTTGTTTTTGCGTTGTTTACTATCCATACCCTTAGGTTTACGCCATCCGGTTCGCGACAAGCGCTTGTATCGATACCACTCTTGGCGGCGGAATGCTGGTTGTTTCTTGCCTTGTGCTGCACGGATTGCTAGTGCTTCTCTTGTAGCATCAGTGAGCTCTGGCTTCTGGCGTGCAACGTGAATCAACTCCTCATCGTCCCACTCCTCATCTAAATCATCAAAGTCATCATCAACATCTTCGGAGACTTCATCAACAGATTCAGTAGCAACTTCTTCAACTTCTTCACTTGAATCGCCTGCACCTTCTTCTAGTCGAGTAATTAAGTCAGCCTTCTTACCTGAAACAGGTAGTCCTGCTGCCTTTAGCAGAACTTTTAGTTCTGCAACTGTCATGTCATTATATTCGGCCATTCATCACACCTCCTCAGTTTGCCCCCTTCGAGACAATATATACTCCATCTTGGAAAATTCGTCGGTCACGGTGACGTATCTTGCATGAACGCTCAATAATTGCCGCTGTTTGACCAACCTTCTCCCTGTCAACTCCAGAAACGATAACTTCGCTCTTGTTCATGACTTTGACTTGAACTTCTGTTGGTGTCCACTTTAGGTCTGCAACCCGTGGGACTTTTTCACCGAATAAATTTTTAATTTCAAATGATGAACCATTTACAGTTAGGGTCATTGGGAAGTGAGAGTAAACTGCCTTTAGTCGATACTCAAACCCATTGGTAACTCCGGTAAGCATGTTGTTGATGTGGGCTTTCCAAGTCCCACATATCGCCTTATCTTTACGCCTAGGTAATTCGCATTGAACAACGACATTATCTCCATCCAAAGAGAGATTTACCTTGGTATGGGAAAACACTCGAGAGGTTGACCCATTAGGGCCTGTCAAGGATAAGGAATCTTCATCAATGGTTGCTGAAACACCCTCTGCAAGAGGAATTGTATGGAGAATCTGATCTAATTTTACCATAATAATCACCTCAGAACACGTAGGCCAGTAAGCGGCCTCCGATTGAACCCTCCTTAGCATCATAATGGTGCATAACACCTTGATTTGTTGTCATCAATAGAAGACCAAAATCTTGAGCAGGAAGATATCTTGACTCCCACTTATCGAATTCAGCAAACTTCACAGCATGGCGGGGTTTGATGACACCGCACTTGTTTATTGCACCGACTAATTCGATTCGGTAACCGCCACCGCGGCCATTTTCTATCCTTTCATATTCTCCGATGTAGCCACGTTCTGACATAATGCCAAGTAGACTACCTAGCAGATTGCTAGCTGGTTTTACTGTAACTTCGTAGTGTCCGGATTGTTCAGCATTAAAAATGCTGACAAACGCGTCATTTAATGGGTCAAATTGCATATCTTCATCCCTCCTCAACTATACTTCTTGAATCCTATTTCCGGCGCGATATCCCGGAAGCACTGGCGACATAGTCTCAGACCATGGCGGCGAATCATTCCTCTTTTGCGGCCGCACCGTCGGCATCCCAACTCTCGGCCAATACGAATTCCTGCATCTTTCCCCATCTTCACTCCTCCAGTAGTGTCAATCCGAACTGTTCCTTGAACCAAGCCTGTCCTTGTGTGCGGGTAATGCGGTGAGATTTTGGGACCTTTGCCTTCAAACGTCGGCGCCGACTAACACGGTGCCCAGGTCTCTCAAGTACGACATTGATGTCCATACCAAAGATTCCGATATCCGGGTCATATTTCATTTCGGGGAAATCGGTGTAGTCTGCAATTCCAAAAGATAAGTTGCCTTGCAGATCAACATTGTATGCAGGTAGAGTCTTTTCACGTACCCAGAAAGCATCCTCAAGGAACTTCTTGATTTTTTCAGGGTTACGCATTGTAACCTTACATCCGATTGGAGCACCTTCGCGAATCTTCAATTCACGGTTTGTGGTTTTCCCAATTGTTCGAATTGGGTTTCCATCAGTAATCAAGGAAAGAACCTGTTCTGCAAGTTGTAGTCGAGCTCCGCCTTCACCTACTCCAATGTGGCAAGTGACCTTAGTAATTCGAGGCTTTAGCATTGGGTTAACATTACTCATTCACTCACCTCTGGTAAATTGGTGTCACCAATTACGAACACATTTCTCTCAACTGTGCCGAAATCTGGGAAGGAAACTTCATTCTCCATGCTTGAGCGCTTTACAGCCAAACTCTGAATTGCAGTTACAGTTCCTACGTGACTACCACCTACTAAGTAGGCGTTAGTACCATCAGCGAATGGCACATGAGAGATTATCTTCTGGTCTGGTAAAGAGATGACTAGACTGTCACCTGTCTTGTAGAGATTTGCGTCATCAACTAGGATGTTCCTGCCGTCATGAAGATTATACTGAGTAACTCCACCACGAACCGTGTTCTTACCATCAATTCTGCAAACCTTTGAGTTTGCATCTTTTGCAGTGATTGTAGGGTAGCGAAGTTTTCCGTTTTGATCAAGAATACAACGGTAGTTTTGGTCACCAACTGTTAGGACATCCATTAATCCAACACCTCGGTCAACACTCTTTGGTACTTTACCATCAACCATCAAATTACGAGTTGCAAGCATTCGCTTAACTTCACGCTTTGAATGAGCCAAACCAAGTTCATCGCGTACGACAACTGCTAAGGACATACAAAGGTCAATCGGGTGTCCACTAGGGTCTGGCTTGGAAATCCAAACAGTGGTTTTTCGTGCCCCAGCCCAACTACGTGGCATTGCCAATCGTTTCTTGTGATTTGCACTCATTATTCATCGCCTCCGTTGCGCTCTTCTAATTTCTTCAAGCGGACAACATCGCCATCATCAATTTTAATGACTACAACGTTTGATGCATGTAGTGGAATTCCTTCTGCCTTGCTTTCGGAGGTTGAATGGCTTACACCTTCTACAAACACACGTCCTGTCTTGACATCAACCGCAATGACATTGGCTTCAACGCCTTCTTTACCGCGGCTACTACCAAGGCGCTTACCGCCCTCATCCTTGTCATGACCTGGGTTACCCCAATCGCCTCTGCGTACAGAGACAAGGTCACCAACTCTGATAGTGACATTGCGGACATTAGGATATGCTGGGTCTAAGCAGCGAGCACGTATGCGCTTACGCCTAGTGTGAAGTGGCGCGTTGGCTGCATTCTTTCGCTGCTTGTTTGGTTTTGTACTACTCATCATATCACCTCAAACAATCTGTTTCGCAGTCGCTGCGATTCTTGGCCACCTTTCTGCTGATTCTCGGGAAACAGGTCCCTTGATATCAGTTCCAATCAATTCTCCGCGCTCGTTTGAAACGAGCACACATGCATTGTCCTCAAATTGCACACGAGTCCCATCTGCACGGGCGTATGCACGCTTCTGACGTACAACTACTGCGCGGAACACTTGTCGGCGGCGTTCTGGAGTTCCTCTTCGAACTGTGACATTGATCATATCGCCAACACCAGCAGATGGATATCGGCGAGCAACCCCACCGAGATTTAGTACTGAAATCAACTGAACAATCTTTGCTCCGCTGTTATCAATACAGTTCATCTTTGACTCAGTTGGGAGACCGCGTGTTACGCGACTTGAAATCCCCTTCATTCTGACTCACCTCTCTCAATAACACAGAAAGTCACTGTCTTGGAAATTGGACGGCACTCCATAATTCGTACGGGGTCTCCAACATTAATATCTCCAATGCAACTTGGTAAGTGAGCTGAATAACGGCGGGTTCTCTTCTCAATTCTCTCGAACTTTTTCATGTGACGAGTGTGTTGTCGCTCTACAACGATTGTTTGCAACATGCCAACTCTTGACACTGTTCCTTCAATAATTTGGCCACGAACCCTCAAACTTCCATAGAATGGGCAATTTGAATCGCCATCCCATTCGCCCTTCGGCTCTATCACGTCAATACCGATGTCTCGCATTTCAGTTCCTCCTGTACTTTCTTTGAATTCTGTCTTCTGGCCTTTGACAGACCATAGACCCAACAACAGGTTCACTATTGTCGATTGTGAATTGGATTGTATTCTTAGCAAAAATGGACATGCCATCGTGCTCTTCAACTGTAACTGTATTACGTGATTCGCTTACCACAATACCTGAGCGACCGACCAAACTTGGGTCAGTCGAGGATACCACCTCTAGAGTACGAGATAACCATGAAGTATGCCAGTGTTCCATTCAGCGCACCTCCACCTGGTAACCATTTTGTTGTAGTACTTTGGCGACCCTTTTCTTGTGGTCTCCTTGAAGTTCAATGACTCTTCCTTTAACTGTGCCACCACTAGCGCATGATGACTTCAGAGTCTTGGCAAGCTTGTTGATATCAATGGCAGTATCTTCTATGCCTTCTACTATCGTGACCATCTTACCATATCTCCTTCGAACAGTTGAAATTATTGCTTTTTGTTGCTCCTTTGCTATTTCTTGACAGATACATAATTCTTCAGGGAGGCCGCATAGATTGCAGATACTTGCCATTAATTTCCTACTCCTGTCTTGCTTCTTGCATCTTTGTCTTGAGACGAGCGATGCTTCTCTTCACTTGCTTGTATGACCCTGGATTACTTGCAGACCCGCCCAGTGCTTGCTCTGCGCGCAGGAGAAGCATCTCTTCCTGTAATTCATTCATGCGTTTCTTGCGTGCCTCAAGAGACATATTGTCAATTTCACGAGTAGATAGATGGGTCATTCAACCGCCTCCTCTTCCTCTGATGGTTCAGCATCGGTTGACTCTGCTTCTGCAGGTTCTTCTTCTGCTACTTCTTCCGCCTCTTCCGCTGCTTCTTCTTCTGATGGTTCAGCATCGGTTGACTCTGTTTCTGTAGCTTCTTCATCAGCAGGTTCTGCTTCTGCAGGTTCTGCTTCTGCAGGTTCTGCTTCTGCAGGTTCTGCTTCTGCAGGTTCTGCTTCTGCAGGTTCTGCTTCTGACTCTGTTTCTTCTGATGCATCATCATCTGATGATTCTTCAGTAACTGCTTTTTGGTCTTCTTGCAATTTCTCAAGTGATTCTAATTCTGTTGCTGCCTCTTCTTCTGAAAGTGATTCTTCAATAATATCTTCAGTACCTTCAGTTCCCGCCATCGCTGGGGCAACATATGGTCCAAGACCTGCATCAATTCTGCTAATAATGTCAACTTCATGAGGTAGTTTTGTGCCTGGCTTCATGATTGCAACTGTGCAACCAATGGTTCCAAGTTTTACAACAGCAGTAGATTGACCCACTTCCATGTGTGTTAGTGCAGTCTCGCCACAAAACTTGATGTGTCCCTTGAGGAACTTCTCAGTACGGTGACGTGAACCTGTTAATTTACCTGCGATGATAATTAGGCAACCTTTCGCACCAGCCTCAATTACATTGAGTACACTGCTGTGCCCTGCTCTTCGGAAGTACCACCCTCGCTCAAGAGCGCTAGCTAACTTACTTGCCATAACTTGAGCATTTAGTGCTGGATTCTCAATCTCTTCAACCTGTAATTTTGGATTTTCTAAATTGAAATCTGTGCGGATACGGCGCTGAAGTTCATTGATGATCTTTCCACGGCGACCAATTACCATCCCAACTCTTTCTGCTTGCAAAGTGACCTTTGTGCAAATGGAAGTATTATCGAAAGCACGCTCAAAGTGTAATCCACCAAAACCAGCACGCTCTGTCTCCTTCATAAGATATTCACGCACCAACTGGCGCTCAACATTGCGGTCAACGAAATGACGAATTTGGTTTACTTTTGCCATTCTTATACCACCTTAGAAATCCTCGCCGTCATCTGAATCTTCGTCATCGCCAAAGTATTCAAGAAATAATTCAAGATTTACTTTGTAATGATTTGATGCTGTTGCGCGCCCACGCGCACGAGGGCGCTGGTGTCGAGCAATCTGGCCACGGTGTGCAGCAAGATGAGTTATCTGCATCTCTTCTGCCTCAATGTCTTCGTGGTGTTGACGAGCATTGTCCATAGCACTCTGAATTAATTTGATGTAGATTTGTGAAGCGTTTCGAGGATATCGACCTGCTCCCATCTTTCCTTTTCGGTGTCCAGCCATAGTGTTTCCACCTCGGCCTTGCCGTGAACGAACAACATAGGGAACTGCCTTCTTCTTAGCGATTACATCCTCTAAGAATTCAATTGCTGAACCAGCGTACATACCCTTCAGTTTACGGGCAATTTGTACACAGTGTTTGTGATGCACATCTACGTTGGTTACGCGTGCGATTGATAGGCGGCTACCTTCCAAAAATTGAGTGTAGCCAGATTGCGGTTTACTTCTATCTCTGCTCATCCTTTTCACCTCACTTCAATGCTACGTGCTTACTTGACCGGGTAGCACCAACACCGGGACCTGTGTGCACAGGCTTTCTGCGAGTTAATGCAAACTCGCCTAGATAATGACCAAGCATCTCAGGCTGAACTTCGATATTAACAAAATCACGGCCATTGTAAATTCCAATTGACTTACCAACCATCACTGGTAGAACTGGCATATCTCTGCGGTGTGTACGAACTACTTGGTTTGCTTCAGCTTCTGTGATTCGCTCCAAGAAATGCTCACATTCGCGTGGTAGACCACGGTCAAGAGTACGGCGGACGCGAGAAGGTACTAACTCAATGATACTGACTTGGTCAGAACCGTCCTCAGGAGGATAGAGTGGCATTTGCTGCAACTCTGGGATTGTGTAACCGCGATAGGTAAACTCTCGCTTGCGGCGTTCTGCCACACCCATCTTTCTCTTCCTTGCTGCACGGCGGACTGCCTTTGGCTTGCGGAATCCCTTGCTCTTTCTTCGTGCCATGAATCATCACTCCTTCTTCTTCCCTCGCATCTTTCCAGTGCGACTTGGCGCAATGTGCCCGACCTTCTGACCGGGTGGTGCAGTGCGCGCAATTGAATTTGGTCCGTGAACAGCCTGATGATTACCTCCACCGTGAGGGTGGTCAACAGGATTCATTGCCACACCGCTAACTGTAGGGTAGAGTTTTCCACGAGCCTTTGCTTTGTAATGTGCTGCGCCCGCCTTCATCAGAGGCTTCTCTGAGCGACCGTGTCCAGCAAGGACACCGATCGCAGCACGACATTTTGCTGGTAAATCCTTCAGGTTACCAGATGGCATTCGAATTCTCACTCTGTCACCCATTCGGGTTTCTAGAACTGCAGAATTTCCACCACTACGGGCAATTCGGCCACCATCACCAGGGCGAAGTTCGACATTGTTGATTGGTGTCCCTTCAGGAATCTGACCAAGTTCAGTAATATTACCTGGCTTGAGTTTGACATTTCCCCCAATCGCAATCTCTTGTCCAACTGCAATCCCTTCGGTTGCAACTAAATGAGTTTCACGGCCGTCTTCAAAACGAACCCTAATTAGCGGAGCCGTGTGTACTGGACTGTGAACTAACTCCATCACAGTAGCCACTTCCTCTACACCACGCGGAATGCGTGACTCACCGGGGAAGCGATGACTAGAAACCCTGTTCTTGGGGCTTGAACCTCTGCGCTGTGCACGAATACGTTTTCCCATTTCTTCACCACCATAATCAGAAAGCACTCAACTTTTGTGCCGCTACATCCGCATCATAACCTGGCGCCATCTTGACGCTAGCATGCTTTCCAATCTTGGAAATACGGGTGTTTACCTTTGCTACTTTGACTTCAAACAGGCGCTCAACAGCCTCCTTGATATCTGCCTTAGTAGCATCAGCGTGAACAATAAATTCGAGGCGGTTGTTGTTCTGGAAGTATCCTTCCTCAACATCCGCTACTCGGCGAGCCTCGAGAGACTTCTCGGTAATCCAAGGCATTACAATAACTTTGTATGGATCCATATCAATCACTCCAGTGCCTCAATAGCTGACTTAGTCCAAACAGTAAGACGACCGATGTCTCCACCTGGTGCCAAGTCCTCTGCTGAGAGGTCTTTGGCAGCCACAACATCGACTCCAGAAACATTGCTAGCAGCCTTTGCTAGTCCATCTCGTTGTCCGACTACAAGTAAAATTGACTTTGGTGTACGGCGGCGACGGCCTCGCATCTTACCCTTACCAGCACGAATGTTACGGCCATCCTTTGCGCGATTCAAATCTGCTCCAAGACCTAGACCTTCCATCATAGCGATGAACTTTCGTGTAGAGTAGGTTAGAGGGATGCTTTCAACATCGTACTTCTCTTTCTTACCATCACGCTCTTCAGCGTAACCATCAATGATGATTGGGAATTTAACATCGTCAGAAAAGCGGTGACCACGGTTAGCAACCGTATCACTATTGATTGTAGCAGCAATCGCAGAGTTGCGAGCTTGCTTGCGAACTTTTGAGTTAACTTTCATTGTCCAATCCTTCTCGACCTTTGGACCATGTGCTCTACGGCCACCACGTGTATGAGGGTTTTCTGCACCAGTACTCTGACCAGTCTTACGCATGATTCGCGCTACACCTGTTCCTTTACCATGCCATTCCACACTGTGCTTCATACCCGCTACCGGGTTACGTCGTCCAACGTGGCGGTTGTGCCCATACGCTTGACGGCGGTTAGCACGAGCAGATTGTACTGCATCTCGTACTACTTGGACTCTAATGTCTGAAGAGAAACAATCTGGTAATTCAATTGCCTTTCCAGCCTTAGCAGCAACAGAATACTGTTCTGAAAGTAAACCTGCTTCAAACTCTTCTTGGTCAACGCTATTGACCAAATTCAACATCTTAACTTTCATCTTCAGACCCCCTGCTTGCTTGATGTACTGACGTAAGTGATGTCTACTGGATCTTGTGTCTTTCGTGGACGAACTGATTCACGGAATCTTAGGAGACGCTTGGATGGGCCAGGAAGACTACCTTGAACAATGATGTAATCGTTGGTAACTTCTCCATATCGTAGGAAACCACCATCTGGGGTGACCTCATCTTCATCTGGTGAAGAAACACGAATGACCTTCTTGTTGTACTCAGTACGCTGGTGGTACCCTGTTTGACCTGCTTGCCGAATAGTCTTTCGAACATATGCTGTTCCGAAGTCACCCATGTTCCCACCTTGACGGCGACGCTTGCTGTTCTTGTGGCTCAGGAGTTTGATTCCCCATCGCTTGATTGAACCTTGCCAACCCTTTCCTTTGGTGACTGCAATAACATCGAGATCATTACCATTGGAAAAGACATCTGAAACTTTCAGTGTTTGACCAAGTCTTTCTTCGGCCCAAGCAATACGGCTAGCAATATCACTTCCGTTTAAACCAAGTTCCATGATGTTTGGAGTCTTAGTTGGGATTGACTTGACCTTGCTAGGTTGAGTTGAGACGATTAGGCGAACCTCACACAGTGTGCCTTTTTCTGCCATCTCCTTTATGGCATCAATGTGCTCTTTAGTATCGTGATCGATACGAGCTGGTACTCGGCGAACAAGGTTAGGTTGTGCTTCTGCGATTTCTTCGCCAGAAGCCCATGCCTCTCCAGCAGTTTGCTTGCCGTAGTATGTTTGGTGGTATGCACGGATACCAAGAATCTGCAATGGTGGAGTTTCCACAATTGTTACTGCTCTACGGATTTCTTGGCCTGCACTAGGACTACCTGGATTTTCGTCACGAATTAAAACGTGGCTCATTCCGGCTTTGTATCCTGCGAAGCCTTGAATTTTGACCTCCCCACCGCCATTACTTGGCCAAGATTTGACTCGTCCGGTTTGTCGACGGGCTCGCTTACGCGGGCCAAAAGCCATGCTACCTCGCTTGGGTTTGGATCTGTCTCCCATTTGGGTTTCCTCCTTTTCGGTGGTTATTTGCGACAAAGTAAGCCGCCGAAGCGGCGCAATGCCGGCTCGCATAGCAAAGGAGCCACCGTGACACTATTCGGATTTCAGAATTGAATTTCCGGGTTGTGGGTTGCTTGTTGCATAGCCCTCTGTGTCTGGTACCTCACTATGTGAGCGCCTCGCCGACCGACCATCCATATATGAACCCCACCCATCAGACAAAGGAGTAATAAAGCCCCATGCAACGGTTTTGATGCTAATTAATGGCATATTATTGTTATTGAATCAAACACTAATTCCGTTATCAAATTTACTTTCAAATTGACTATGATTTGGCGGATTGAATTCTTATCTAACGAGAGAATCATTTAGAACCGTGACCTCCGGGATTGATGTTCATGGCCGCTTTTATTGAGCATCCTCGTCTCACTGCAGAGTCAGTAGAGGCTAGGGCGTATCAGATTGAAGCAGTAGCCGATTGTTTAGGCGCACCAACATTGTTGGTATTGCCTACCGCCCTTGGTAAAACTCCGATTGAATGGATGGTGCTGGCTGAGAGGCTCCATTCAGTTGGTGGGAGAGCCTTGATAATAGCACCAACAAATGCACTTGTGAATCAGCATTTTGAAGATTTAAAAGCAGTAATAAAAGACCAGAAATCAGAGGACAGTGTAACCTCAATGAGTGGCTCTATAGATTGGCGTAAACGACAGAAACGTTGGGATGCCGCTGAAATAATAGTTGCAACCCCACATGTAATTCGAAATGATGTCAATCGTGGTTCAATTGACCTATCAGATGTTACGATTCTTGTAGCAGATGAAGCTCACCATTCAACTGGTAAACACTCATCTGCAGAAGTGGGTGACCTGTATCTACAAACTGCTGATAACCCGCTAATTTTGGGTGCAACTGCAAGCCCAGGTTCAACTCGTGAACAAGTTGAGGAGGTGTGTAATCGACTTGGCTTGAGGCGGATTCACTCTCGCTCGGCTGAAAACGCGTTGTTATCCCCATATGCTGCGGGATTACAAGTAAAAGAGGTGTTTGTTGAGGTTGATGATGGACTAAAGTTGATGGCTGCACCTTTGCAGATGTGGTTAGAACACCTTGTTGACCAACTTCGCAGGTTAGGCTACCATGTACACACCGGACGGGCGACAAGCACTCAATTGAATGAAACCCGAGGACGTATTCAAGGAGCGATTGTCAGGGGAGAGGGATTAGCATACAATGCCGCTAGGCAATGTGCTCAAGCACAAAGACTGCTGAACCTTATCGGTTACCTGCTTAGTCAAGGGGTGGCTGCATCAAGAGAATATCTTAGCCGATTAAAGAATTCAGGTGACAATGGGGATAAAGGTGCATCTGCATTCTTTAATGATGGGCGAATCACTCAACTTTTTGAAAATCTTAAACAGAGTCCCGAGTTACACGAAAAGGTAGGGAAAACTGTAAATTTGGTGCTAGACCAATTACAGGCTCACCCAGAAAGCCGCGTCATCATCTTCGCTCACTTCCGTGATACGGTGAATGAAATAGTAAGACGATTAGAAGATTCAGGTCAGGCAAAACCGGAACGATTTGTTGGACAGAGTAGCAGAGATGGTAGCGCTGGAATGACTCAAAAAGCCCAACTCGAAGGTTTGAAAAGATTCAGAGAAGGAAAATGCAATGTTCTAGTGGCAACATCTGTAGGTGAGGAGGGATTAGATGTACCGAGAGCAGATCTTGTGGTTTTTTATGAGCCGGTTGGTAGTGAAATACGTACGATTCAGAGACGCGGAAGAACTGGAAGGCATCGAGCTGGAACTGTGTATGTACTAATCGCTAGAGATACTAGAGATGAAGGGGCTCGTGCATCAGCACTTTTTCGTGAAAAGAAGATGAAGCAAGCGATTGAAAAAGTTCGTAGAAATATGGGGCGTCCGACTGATGATAACCCTGTTGAACTTTTGAAATCCTTCAAAGTTCGTCAAAATGGGGTTATTGGTTCAGCACACGCCTTCATGATGTCTGAAATGAAACGCTTGGCGCCTGAATTAGGTGAACTAACAGCCCGCGTTAAAACCACGGTAGAAGGTCAAATCCCAGATGCTAATATCGATGGGAATAAAGGTAAAAAATACGAAAATGTACCTTCTCGACTCCGCCCTAGAGGGCAAACTGGACTTGATTCGTTCCCATCATCTGTGACATCCCCAACTATTGAAGGTGAACAAAAAGAATCTAACGATAAAATTGAAGATGAAGAATTAGATATTAACGAGAATCTTGCCAAACTAGCAGTTAGAGCTGCTGAAGATATCGTTCAAGCTTTAACCACAGAAGCAATTGACCCGTTGGCGCACGAAGCTGATATTCCCTGCCGAATTATCGTTGACCATCGTGAACTAAACACTTCAATTGCTGCAACTCTTCGACTTCAAGGAGTTGATGTAGATGTCAAAACATTAGCAATAGGTGATTTCAAAATTGGAGACCGGGTCTTAGTAGAAAGAAAGCGGGTACGAGATTTTGTTGATTCTCTTTTAGATGGAAGGCTGCTTGAGCAAGCACACCGTTTGATTGCAGCAGCCCCTCGCCCTCTTTTGCTCATTGAAGGTGGGGGTCTTTTCACGCAAAGAGCAGTGCACAATAATGCATTAATGGGTGCGTTGGCAACGTTGACAATTGACCTAGGACTTCCGGTTGTCACAACTCAGGATGGGGAAGAGACTGCTCGGTTCCTCATCATCGCTGCCCGACGTGAACAGGCATTATTGGGTGCCTTAACAAAAGAAGCAAGAGAGAGGATGAAATTTGGTGATGAAATAGACCAATCAAACCCCTGGTTTGCTAACCAAATTCCCGGCGGTAGTGGGTTAGATGAAAAAACCAAAATTGATGCAACTGAATCGTTAATTGATTCTGGCCTTGCAACCGACCAGAAAGTAATTTTAAAGACATCAAAAAAAGGAACTCTAGATCTTAAAGATGAAAAACAGAACCAGACTAACAAACTTCACCTGCTTGAATCTCTACCAAATATTGGGCCAACAACTGCTAGACGTTTACTAGAGCACTTCAAATCTATAGAAGCGATAACTAAAGCAGATGAGGCAGAACTTTGCCAAGTGAGTGGTGTAGGTCCAGCAAGTGCTAGAACAATCTTAGAAGTGTTGCGGAAATAGACTCGTAAAATTCAATTCAGTTTCCCATGACGAGCACTCTTGTCTTCAACTGTGCATACCTATCCTTGTAGGCGCCGAGTGCGAATGCAACTAATTCTGGCAAATGTATTGCCGGCATTTCCACATCACTACCAGAAACTCGACCAGCCTTAACTTGGTAAGAATCAAGATTAATGTGAGAAAGAGGGCAAGCAGAAGCCATCACCCGAGCACCTTCGCTCTTTGCATCAGAAAGTACTGATGCTGTCATTTTCATTGCACTTGTTTCTTCTGAAAGTAGTGATGGGAAACCTACGCTTTTCGCTTTACTGTCATAATGAACGGGTTCGCCACCCAAAGCTTCAATCAAATCTTCAAAGTAATGTGGATCATAAATATCGTCATCTCCACAGGAACCATCCTGTTGCATCACTGACCCGTAATACCCTGCTACAGGGAAATCAATAGGATTCTTTACTGCAGCCGCAACAACATCCAATCCGATATCCTCTACCAATACATGAAGCAGGTGACGCATCTTCATGGTACCCTCAAATCGTAGGCCACAAATTGATTCCAACTGCTCGTTCACTCGCTCACGTAAGTCAGCATCCTCCGTCAACTTGCTAAAATCCTCAGACATGTTACCTTGGCAACTAGCGCAAGGAGTAAGTACATCCAAACCTTCGGCTTCAGCCTGAGCAAATGTTCGCGCATTAAGGGCGATTTGTAATTCCCAATTTGCTTGCTTGATTACACCAGCACCACAGCATGCAGCACCGTTGAGAGGAACTAACTCGATATCTAAAGCACGGGCTAAAGCAAGCATTGCATCTTGCACTTCTCTAGCCGAATTTAGAGTCACACATCCTGGAAAATATGCATATCTATTTTTTGCCATTTCAGAACCTCCTATCGAATTTATTGAAGATGGCAACCACCTCATGGTGGTCATCAACTGAAGTATTAATCATCTTAGGCATCTTACCAACACTCGCTGGCGGTACAGCTAACGCCTGTAAATCTCTAATCATTGGACCACCTGTCCTAGTGAACCCTAACAACATCCTTGGAAGAACGCCGGTGATGGCATTTTTCGCCATTCCGAATGGACCAAGTGTTGCACCTGCCAAAACTGTCTCATTAAGTCGCCCAGATAGTTTCACAGTTTCAGAAAACCACCAAACATGCTTACCGTGCCGACCAGTAAATCCACAATCTTGTAGGGTTTTTGTTTTAGCCTCTAACAAACTAGGGCCAGCGCCTTCCCAAGCTCTACCAGATTTGTAAATCGAACTCATATCAGCTTCTGCTTTGATTCCATTTTCAGACTCAATCGTTGCTAAGTATCCATCTTTGCCTTTTTGTGAGGTACGAGGGTCATTGTAACGAGCCCAAAGACGAGCAATTACTGCTGGCCCAATGTATGAGCGGTTGTGAGGGACGGTGTCACTTGAAGCATGGAGTAATTGGCCACTAGAGCAATCTGACGCCTGATGAAGGGTTGAGGCTGTAACTGAATCCATTGCACCGATGATTCCTTGAGAAACCTTGGTTCCTTGCCGAGTTGCAGCGTGCATCCATGGCTTGCTGTTAGCAAGGTGAATCTGATAATCTGAGTGGTCAACGGCTAAATCACGAATTACATCAAACCCTGAGAGTGGATCAATTCGTAGTGATGACTCACCGCCCTTATCCCGAACAACTTCAGAAATTGCGACTCGGCCAGGTAAAATATTCCTGCCATTGACTGAAATTGCAGTAGTTGGGTCATCCATGTTACCATCGCGGAAAGTTAGGCTACCATCTTCGGTTGCCTTGAGCAAACGAAGAAGTTCCAAAACGCTGACACTTTCAGGAACTGCACAGCGCCAAATATCGTGGCCAGATTGACCAGATATTGGGTCGTAACGAAATACACGTGCATTGACTTGAATCTCTGCGCCAACCAATTCAGGAATGTCAAATGCTGAACCAGCCGCTGCTTTCTTAGAACCACCTGCTGCCTTTTCCTTGAGTACAGCAACTACCTCTTCGTTGAAGTTTCCTTCACCATCAATTGCACCCATGTGAGCCAATGCGTCTGTTAGCCAAGCATCAGCCATAGCATCATAATCAACGTCACAATCAACTCTAGGGGTTATTCTGATTGCCCCAGCCTTCTCAAACCAGCCATCCCAATCAATCCCACATTGACAAAAGAATTCGTATGATGTGTCACCCAAAGAACACACCGAAAAATGACTTCCTGCGAGTGAAGGGGCGGCATCAGTGTTAGCGGCAATCCACAGGTCTTCAGCGTTATCGGGCATTTCACCCTCACCCCAAGTACTGCAAATGATGAGTATTCGCTGGTAACCTGCTAAGTCACCAATTTGAATTTCGTCCATTCCTTTGACCGTTGCTTCCAATGAATAATTCGCTGCTAGTTTGCCAATCTTTGCTGCTATCTCTTCTGAGTTACCAGATTGTGAACCAGACAATACGAGTAGTGACCTGTCTCCATCCGTTGATGCCTCTGCAGAAACGGCAGGAGCCGTTGCAGTTGGTTCAACCACATCCGCTGCAGGTTCTTCGACATCAGTTTCTGACGCTGAGTCACTTCCTCCACCGACTTCTACCATGATGACATCCACAGGGCATCCTCCAGCAGCGTCTTGGATAGCCTCCAAATCTAAGCCATCTTTCAAAACTGATTTTGTACCTTCATTGGTGTCAAATCCACCATCGGTTCGGGATTCTGCTGTGATGTAGCAGGTGTCATCTGTTACCTTGAAAACTTCAGGATATTCTTCCTCACATGCATCACAGACGATACAGCCATCAGCAATCCAGACTACAACTTCCGACATGCTGACACCTACCCAGCCTAGGCTGGGTGAATTGCTCGACCGTAGGTCGATTATTGAACATGCCGCGCATATTGCTTCTCACATTCAACCTAATTTACTCAAATGAGTAAATGCAAAAACTTCAACGATGGATTATTGGCTTCACATCACATGTCAAAATCCATGCCATCCATTCCGCCACCTGAGACAGCCTTGGATGATATGACATCATCAATTCTTAGAATCATGACAGCAGTTTCTGTAGCACTTTGAATTGCTTGTTCAACCACTCTTGTTGGTTCAAGCACTTGTGCAACTTGCATATCCATTACTCCACCTTCAAAGACATTCACTCCGAATGTTGCTTTTCCTTCAGCCTGAGCCTTTCGTAACTCAATGATTGTATTTACTGGATCAAGTCCAGCGTTTTCAGCAAGGGTGCGAGGAATCACTTCAAGAGCGCTAGCAAATGCATCAATTGCCATCTGTTCACGGCCACCAATTCCTTCTGCATATAATCGTAAATCACGGCTCAATGCAGCCATCACACTTCCGCCTCCAGTCAGAACAGAACCATCTTCCCAAGCTACACTGATGACGCCGATTGCATCATCAAAAGCACGGCGTAATTCATCAACAACATGCTCTGTCCCACCACGAAGTAGAACTGACACGCTCTTTGCTTCAGGGCAGCCGGTGATGAAGACCATATCTGAGTCGCCAATTTTTCGTTCTTCTACTTTAGCAGCACTTCCAAGATCATCACTTCCAAGGTCATCAATATTTGTTACAATACGTCCACCAGTTGCCTTTGAGAGTGCTTCCATGTCACTCTTCTTAGCCCTGCGTACTGCAAACAAGCCAGCCTTTGCAAGATAGTGTTGAGCGATGTCGTCAATACCCTTTTGGCAAACTAAAACATTGGCCCCAGAGTTTTGCAACTTCTCTACTAATCCCTTCAGATAGTTTTCTTCTTCTTCCAAGAATTTTGCTAACATACTTGGGTCTGTAATCTGAATTTTTGCATCAACTTCAGTTTTCTTAACTTCGATTGCACTGTTAACTAAAGCAATTTTTGCATCCCCTATAGCCCTTGGCATGCCGGGATGAACTCGCTCTTTGTCCAAGATAATCCCATCAACTAAGGTACTTGATTTGATAGAACCGCCTTGACGCTTTTCAACCTTGATATCATCTAATGATACGACTCGCTCACCATCTTCTTCTCTACCTACTGATTTTACTGCTTTTACACAAATATCAGCTAAAAATGATTTCACTGCCTCCGCACTTTTTCCAGTAAGTGCAGTCTTTGCAACTTCTGCAAGAGTGTCTTCATCTGGAACTGGAATCGAATGACTTTCAAGCAATTCAACAGCTCTTTCTGCTGCTAATCTAAATCCGTGGCATATTACAGTAGGGTGAACATTCTGGTCTATCAAATCTTCACTACGCTTGAGTAATTCCCCTGCAATGACTACAGCACTTGTGGTCCCATCGTAGCAATGTTGTTCTTGAGTTTTTGCAACTTCAATAATCATCTTAGCTGCAGGGTGCTCAATATCCATTTCCTTCAGGATTGTAGCACCATCGTTGGTAATCACGACATCACCCATACTGTCAACTAACATCTTGTCCATTCCTTTTGGACCAAGAGTAGAACGAACTGCATCTGCGACGGCTTTCGCCGCTGCGATGTTGTTGCTCTGAGCACTCTTGCCTCTTACTCGGTCAGTTCCGTCCTTGAGAATGAAAATTGGTGCTTGTCCGCCATACACTTCAACCACTTCCGGTATAATCGCCCCTATGGGGCGGGCTTGCGACCCACGCCCCCCTCTTAAGGGCAACCGCTCACTTGACAATAAGGGAAGTCAATGGAATTCTGTTAAAACAGCGAAAATTGTCAAAATTCACCTTTCATTCTGAATCAATCAGAGAGATGGTTCACTTGAGCCCTTGTTGTTCTAGGTACTGTTCACCGTAGTGTGTCCACTGAGTCATGTCCCAACCATCTGGTAAACCACCAGGTGGTAAAGGAGGGGCACCGGTTGGCACCACCTCTTGAGGTGTAGGTGCTGCTGCTTGGGGAGGTGCTGGAGGGCTACCTGCCGGTGGGCTACCCGCTGGAGTTGTTGTCATCTGTTGTTCAAAGATGTCAGCCGCGCCACCATAGGCCGAATTTGCTACTTCATCTGTGACAGGTAGTGATGGAGCACTAATACCACCTACTGGAACATCTGGAGCTGCTGGCATGCTGCCATATGTCTCCTCCAATTGTCGCTGATATCCCTCTAGAGAAAGTATCTCATCTTCTTCGCGATTAGTAGACAACACGACCTTTGCCAATACTACAATCAAACCAAGAACAACAATTCCTCCAATAATAAAAGCAATGATATTAGCAAGTCCCATGCCCGTTTCACCCTCGGCATTAGCACCACCTAACGAACTTTCACGAATTACCTTAACTTGGACGATTGCCTCTGATACGTCATCATCACCTGTTGCTATTACTGTGATATTGAATAACATCTCATCTTCTGGCAAATTCATGAATTGCGTCTCTGTGAGAGAGAATTTGATTGCTGCAGACCTTTTCATATCAGGGTCAAGGACAAAGGAGGAATCCTCGCTTTGTACGCGCACAGAAGCGAATTGGCGTGCATCCCCTGCTTCAACATCAAGACGAATGAACTGAGAGTTAGTTGGATGACGATTGTGGATTGTCAAATTTACTAAAACCCATCCTTCTCTATCAAGAGTGACGATTGTACCCGGAGTTAAGTCAATCCATCCTTGAGTACCTACTTGGAATATTGCAGAACCTGTTCCTCCTGCAACCCCTCCAGACTGAACTGACCGTGCTGAAACCAACATTTCTAAAAGCCCATTTGTCCCAACATCAAAGGAGTACTGGACGGTGATGTTCACCGATGACCCTTGTGCTACAGAAGGTGGGCTGTCTGGATTGTATTGGTCACTCTGAATCACAACTGCATTCATACCTACTGGCGTGTCTAATTCAATGGTAAATTCATCATAATCATTGCCATTATTAGTGACCTCGAATGAAATCGTCTTGACATCTGCACCACCTTGGAATGTCTGTCCACTCATATCAACATCTTCGACATTGATTAGATAAGTCGGCTCAACTATCAATTCAACTTGTGATAATTTGAAGAAGGAACTGTTTGCCTGTGAGGACGCCCTAACTGTTAGGAAATATGTATCAGGACGAATACCATAAGGCATTGGCATCACAAGAAGGATGGTAGTGCTGTCCCCATTAGAGCCGATCTCCTCGGTTACGGGTTGACTAACTGAAGCGCCAAGGCGCCAATCAGCAGTCAATAACAAGTCAAAGCGTTCAGGAGCATTGCCATTATTTGTCAATTCAATCTCAACTATCCTAGTCCTTGCATCTGCCGGTGCAGTAATCTGTTGCTCAGATGAAACCATTGTTAAATCGTTAACTTGAGGGGTGTTAACATCTAATTTACGGGTTTGTTGTGCTATAGCTGGAGATTGACCTGAGGCTAGAATTGTCACTTCAGTAAGCCCTGGTGCAAGCATGTAAGGAGAAGTGAATTCAGCCCAGAAATCACCTTGCTCAGCTTTCTCCAATTGCATGAAGGATATTTCGCTTCCATTTTCTTGTGCATCAAGGAATCTGAAATGGGAGTTACCCCACTCGCTACGGTTGAAGTAGGCGTCTAGATTCCAGTACGCCATCTGATTCCCGGTATTAGTTAATCTAAACTTAACAAGTTTTGATTCACCAGGAGCGATGCTTGGAACCACACCGGGACTGTATTGGATGATATCAACAGAGTAAGATGCACCAACTGAGAGAGGAATGGAAATTATCTCCTTTGCATCCCCAGTATAGTAATCTAAAAGTGAAATATTCCATTCAAGTTGCTCTACATTTGACCCCGGTGGAATTGTCAGGTTCACCCAAAATTCTGTGGTCTCATTGTATCCAATTGGATTTAGTGGTACACTGTAATCGTGGTCATTGATATTGTTTGAGTCAATTCGAATAGGAGAATAAGTGTTCATCCAAGTATCATTATCAATTGTAGAAAGGATTTGCAATGCTTTTTCGCGGTAACCATTGTTTGTCAATGTACAGTGAAGAGAAGGGGGTAGTGGGTCTGCTGGAATTACAAGATAACCAGTCTCTGGATTGTCACAGTTTACCGTGATTGTATATTCTTGAACCTTCTCAATACCAAAAAGAGCAAATTGATCAACATGGAAACCAGCTGAAGCCCCCGTATTATCACTCTGGAAGTGGTAGGTTAGACTGAAAACCTGAGTGCTAGTATCGGGTCCCAAATCCCAGATGACTGGGGTCCAATCGTCTGTAGCGCCACTTATTCCAGACTCTGTGAAATTTTTAGTGGCGATGACTGTGCCAGCAGATGTCGCTTCTAATGACACCTCATCATTGGCACCTAACCCACCCCATGCTTGAGTTGCAAGTTGCATCGAGATGTAGTTACCACCAGTAAGTGAAACCTTACAGAATGGAGCAGCATACAATCCATTGAGTTCGTTTGCTGTTATCCCCCAACCTAAACCATGACCTGGGTCCTCGCAACTTGCTCCGCTTGGAATAAACCAGCCCCAGACAATATGGTCATTCCCATTACTGACATAATCTTGTCCTGGGACAGAATGCCGCCAGTGTTTTGTGCCAATAAATCCAGATGAGTCATCCATCTGCCATGGCCCATAACCATCAGTGGTAGATGTGCCGGCTTCGAATCCAACTGCGGCAAATGTAGGTGAATTGTAAGTAGCACCGGGACAATCGGATGCCCCTGAATTGTCATTATCCCCACACACTCCTCTCTCCATATTATCAAAGAAAATTGCGATTGGGACATTTTCTTCAGTAACATCATTTGAGGTATCGCCTTCTGCGATTCCAGCATCGACTACACCTTTGATTATGTAACCTCCACTTAGTGTACCGTTCTCATCAAGTTGACTGTGAGCGGCTTCTGCAGTCCAAACAACTTCGTGAATTACTGATTGACCACCAGAGAGCGATAGAGAATAATTCCATTCGGCGACTTTAACCCCCACTGGGTGCCAAACTTCGATGTAACCAGTGGCTGCAGTTGTCTGTAATGAAGAACCAGCCTGTTTGAAAGTAACTTGTATTGGTAAAACGGCTGATTTCAAGAAATAATCCTTCTGCGTACCATCAGATTGGTTCCACTGAAAGGCTGGCACAGAAGCATTCCCAATGGAAATACTTTCGACCGTGAAATCAACCATAGTTTTTGGCCCTGAAGCGCCTACATTTGCAGAAATTGGCGCAATTAATGTAGCAATTAACAGCAAGGCAAGGGTAGCGGATTTCAGCCGGCTCATTCGCATCAACAGTTGTCCCAACCGAGTCGAGATAAAAAGGTTGATTGGCATCTGTCTAGGACAGATGTCGCATTTCCCTACATTTTTGGCTTAATACAGACTATTGAAATATCGGTCTTTTCGCCTCTGAAGAAGCGAAGAGAATATGGCTAAAAGTTAGAGTCGGCTGTGTTGTGGCAGAGCAAAGAAGCACGCTCCTTGAGAGGTTTTGGCTCACAATAATTGTTTGTGGCCAAGTAATACTTGCACCTGCAATTGCATTTTCAGCCACATATTTCATTGATTTTGGGGGTATTCTTGGTGAGCGCCCTCTTCTCAGAGTTGATCTCATACCGTGGATTCTTAGTGGCTCACTAGGATATGGAATCCTCTCACTGGTCCTAGCATTGGTTGTAGGGGGTTGGATGCCTGTTTCAGTGGCCGAGAAAGGTGGTTGGATGCCTGTAATTGGCGCCAGTCGCTTGATGAAGGACGCAGGGAAGATTGACCGCGCTAGAACTCATGTGCTAACTTCGCCGTCTGGGAAAATGATGCAGATTGTGAACAGAGAAATGGTAGGTGGTAAACGGTCACTGTTGGAGGTCCACGGTGGATTGCAGATGCTAGCAGCACCGCTTCAGATTTTACTTGCGATTAGTCCACTACTAGTGTTAAAGTTCGTGCCTTCGGAATGGTTAGTTCCAAATCGGCTTCTAGAATTATCAATGATTGGATATCTTGGTTCTCTAGCATTAATTCTCAGAACTTTCCCTAATTTTGCTCAAAGATACGTTGGTGCCGCATCAACTGCAAGGAGATTTCTAGTCAATGTGACAAAAATAAACTGGATGTTTCCAGTGTTAATTCTATGGCTTGTGGGTAGAATAATTGTTGGATTTGTCTTTGACATGATTAACCCAGATGTCTCTCAGTGGCAACAAATTGCCCTTGAAAAAAGCATTATTGAAGCTTTCCTTCCTGTCAACGTTGAAGTCCCTGAAACCTCCTTCCTTGACATGTTAGTTGCACTTGCAGTTCTCCCTTTAGCCACTTTCACTACCATGGCTGTTCTAGGAGGTGGGCGCTATGACCTACCTGGTTGGCTAGTAAATACCGAATCACAATGGGAAGATTTGGATGATTCTGGACAACTTCTGCTTACTGAAGGCACGGAGATTGACTCCGAAGATGATGAGAAAGAAGATTTGCAAGACAATGATGAGGAAAATGAGCAGGACAACGGCGATGCAAATGGAGAGACTACTATTGTCAAAGGCAACAAAGGTGAGATGTTAGCAGCACTCGCTAAGGCAAAAGAGGCAACTGAATCAGTTGTTTTCGAAGATGATTGACATCTTCCAAACTTTCAATCAAACTCAATTGAAGACTGAAATCCATGACATTTTATTAGAGTCAATCTTCAGAAGTGTTGTTGATTAGAGGATGTCCATCAAGGAAAAGTAACCTAAATCTACCCAGCAATCCATCATTTCTAATGCGACCCAAATCTGGTCTTGCTCGGTCCAAATGTGAAGTTCTACAATTCTGACAGCGAACAGCAATCGTCTCCCAAGCTATCTCTGCTGAATCACAACAGGTTGGTTCGTTCAGCCGGATTTCATTCAACTCATGAATTAACCCTGTTGAGTATGGAGTGTTAGGAAAAGAGAATCCGTTGGTTGGAATGAGGCGAGAAAGTATCGCCCATCCTGCGCCGATGAAGAGGCCAAATGCGATAGGTGAAGCGAAAGAAGTTAGGATGACATACCCAATCGCCAGCGGAATGAGAGCAAAGAGGAAAGAGAGTTTCCATAATGTACTCATTATCAACATCTGCGAAATCAAGTGTTTGTCAATCGGTTGTGGCATCGGGAATGGTGCTAATTGCCCTTCCATTACACTTAATCTCGGTAACACCATCAACGGTAGACGTGGTAAAAATAATGCAAAAATGAGTCCGCAAAGAAATTGGACAATGCTCTCAATCAAAAAATCACCTAAAACTCGGCTGCCTGTTCTGGCGGAGGCGAATCTTTGATTCGTGCCAACACTGATTCAACGATATCCATCGCTGCACCTATTTTTTCCATTCCAATTGTATACGCGAAGCGCAGATGTCCTTCTCCGGACTTGCCAAACGCGGAACCTGGTGAGCAAACCACACCTTCCTTGAGAATCTCTAGAGCCACATCGACACTGCTCCAGCCGGGGAAATCAAACTTAGGGAAAACATAGAATGCACCCTCTGGAACATGGCAGGAAACTCCGGGCATAGCATTCAGACGTTGACATATCAAGTCACGGCGCTGCCAAAATGCATCTCTCATTTCAGTTGGATAATATGCTGACTTCTGAAGCGCTGCTAACACACCGTATTGCATTGCATCGGTTGAACAGGCTGTAACATAATACTGCATTTTTTTGGCTTGCGTCATGATTTCATTGTTGGCTGAAAGGATGTATCCTATACGCCAGCCAGTCATTGCAAAAGTCTTGGAAAATGATTGAATCATCACAACTTTATCATAACCTCCACCCAAAAAGGAAACATGGGGATGATCATAGATAATACGGTCATAGACTTCGTCAGTTATCAGCCAAAGGTCATGGCGCCTAGCAAAGTCTAGCAATTCATCCCGTTGCTCAATCGTGATAGTGGCGCCTGTTGGATTACTAGGGAAATTGTAGATAATAGCCTTGGTATTCTCATCAACTAGTTCTTCAAGAGAACCAATTGTCGGTACAAACTCATTTTCAAAAGTGCATGGGTAAAACCGAGGTTCACCACCGGTGATAGTAGCATGCGGGCCGTACAGAGGAAAGCATGGGTCTGGAAGAAGAATATTGTCACCTTGGTTCAAGAAACATAAGGACAATGTGAGTAAAGCATTGGTTCCTGACATAGTAATACAAACATCATCTTCTGTAAGACTCGGTTCCAAATGAGCCCACAAACTGGCTATTTCCGCCCTCAGTTCTACAAGTCCAGCAGTGGTAGTATACTTGTTGTGTCCGTCTTTCATGGCTTGGTAAAACGCCTCAATCGCCGTATCAGGTGGTTGGAAATCTGGTTCACCCAGACCTAATTGGATTGAGTCCTTCCCAGCCATGTCAAACATCTTGCGAACACCGGTTGGCTGGATGGCTTTCGCTCGCTCGCTGAACTCGGCCATAGCCGACCGACCAGCACCGAGATTATCAATGCCATGTCGTATATCTCAAAAATGCTGTTAGCAAAAAATCAGTTATCGCGAAGTCGCTCTACTAAATTCTGTTTATTGCCGCTCTTTGAAAGGCCCTTTTGTTGTAATAATTCCTTCAATTGTGCAATTGTTAGGGACTCAAAATCATCGGTAGGTGCTGCCTCTTCGCTTACTACTAATTCAGCATCCATTACAGATGCTTGATTGAGGTTAGGTGAACCTTTAGATAATTCACTACTGACGCTGTGCATTCTCCAACCAAGAACTGCGGCTAAGAGCATCACAAGTATTGCCAAACCAAGTGCATACAGAACAACTCCTCCACTAGATGTTTCCCTTCCGAGTCCTGTACCATCAACGGTAACAAGAACCGGGAGAGATATCATCTCTCCCGAAACAGCCCGAATCTCAACGCTCTGATTGCCCTTACTGAGGTCATCTAAATTGAGTACAACCGTCCAGTTGAATGCCTCTCCAGCTGATAAGTTGTCAGCAATCTCGTATGTCGCTTCGCTCCATTCGCCTTCACCTATGCGAAATTCAACGCGGTCCACAACACCTTGCTGGCCCCATGAATGGCCCACTATGGTTGCGGTTGAACCAGTCACATTGTAACCAAGAAGGTGATTTTGCAAATATGGATCAACACTAGTAGATTGTTCGGTTTTGTTCAGATGTTGTGCCAGTTTTACCGCTTCGTAAGCGTCAACCATCCCATATCCGAAATCTCGGTTCCAGTATGGGTCAACATCTGGTACAGATGCAGGGCCTCTGCGCTCTGCAGTCTGCTTGAGAACTTCCTTTATCTGCAAAGGGTCGAGGTCTGGGTTTGCCTCTATCACTAGTGCAATAACTCCAGAAACGGAGGGGGTCGCGTATGACGTACCTGAACCTCGACCAGTGTAGGTGTTTTGAGAAGCATCACTGAACAAATTGTTGCACAAGCCTGTTGTCACACAACCTTCTGCCTGAATGATGTTAGTTCCAGGAGCACTAATTTCTGGCTTCAGTTCATTGTATGGGTTGCTATCACCATTATCTCGGCGTGGTCCTCGGCTGGAGTAGGATGCTACCGTATCATCGCCACGGTTGATTGTGTTGATATCATCAGTAGCACCAACTGTGACTGAAAGGCTGGAAGAACCCATTCCAGACAAACCGTCATTATCTGGGCCATCATTTCCAGCCGCTACACTTGGAGTAATTCCTGCTTCAACCGCTTCGTTGAGGATTCGGCTATGCATATCTTCGCCATCTGAACCACCACCTTCGTGGCTAGTGATTCCCCAAGAAAGTGAAATGATATCGATTCCGAAATTTTGTTCGTCAGCCCCTTGCCAAGCGGTATCACGATTATCAATAATCCATTGAACACCATTCATAGCAGATTCATAGAATTCCTGCTCCAAAAAATAATTCTCAAAAGGACCGGCGCCAGCATCGGTTCCGATGCGCACATCAATGAGTTTTGCATCAGGTGCGGCGCCGGTAAAATTTGATTGGCTACCATCTGCTTCCAATCCGGTTGCTGATGCCATTCCCATGCAAGCGGTACCATGTTGATTACCATCATCTGGGTTGAATGAACCATCTGTTTCCCGCCCGCCCGCAGCAATACACAAAGGGTCAGTATGCAAATAGCACACAGCATCATACCCAGCAACGAACTTGCCAACCAATCCAGGATGCTCTTCATCAACACCAGTATCTGTGAGAGCAATATTTACTCCTTCACCAGTAACTCCCAAATCCCAAGCACCAACAGGATAGAAGGATGAATTACGCGCTTTAACTGCTGGAGTTTGAATGTCTCCGTAAAATGTTAAAACACCGTACCGCTCTACCATTACCACCCCATCAAGTTGTGCCAATCCCCACACATCAGAAGCATTAACTGTACCAATAAGCAAGGCATCAACCGAGTGTAAAAGTTGGTTAACAGTGTGGCCGAGTGCCTGAACTTTTGCTTCATCCTGAACGGTTGGGGTGTGGTCGTATGAGAGACCTACATTGACTGGACCGGTAGCGGATTCAAGAGAATCATGTATACTATTTCGATTTGAGTCAAGAGTCGTGTAATCCCACCATGGCAATTCACCAAACATTGGCATCGCTATTTGGTTAGGTATTTCCGAGGTCTGGTCTGTTGTGAGAATCTGAGCCGAATAACTGGTGTCAAGAGGGGATTGGCCCGCAGGTTGAATTGAGCCAACCAATGGTAAAACCATCACCAATACGAGAAGGTACGCCCACGAACGTGTTCGGTTCACAGGGGTCCGACACAGGAAGTGCATGAAAACCCCACGATGCCAAGATTACAAACAAATCAAAATTAAGAACCCAAATACCTAATCATTATTGTTAGATTTTTCATAGCGAATAATTGATATGGATTACATTATGTGGTTATCATTAGGCAACGTCAAGAATATACAATTGTTGTTTGAAAAATTAGGTTATTTTGTATGTCAATAAATATGAATAAAAGAGGAAATTTGTTATCACTCTTAGTTTGTTTTGCGATGCTTACTACTTCATGGTCTGCAATGATGGATTTTGAACAAAACCCTTCAGATAATATAGCTCCTGAATTAGAACAAGAATCCCCACGAATGGATACGAATGTAGGTACGGTAATCTCATTTAACACTACTTGGACTGCAGCCAACTCACCCTACTATCTCAACAGCCCTGTTTCTGTACAACAAGGTGTAAGACTAACGATTAATCCAGGGGTGCAAATATTTGCAAATACCACAAATTCAACCATCATTGTTCATGGAGAAATACATTCTCTGGGAACCACGACAAATCCTGTCTTCATCGGGGTCAACCCATCTATCGGTTGGACAACAACTTCAGGATATTGGAATGGAATTCGGGGAGCAACCCCAAATCAAGGAAGCGAATCCTTGCTCATGAGGAATACGACCATTTCTGGACCTACTTGTTATTGGTACACACCTGGACAATCATCGACCGGAGGTTCATACATACTTGACTTGCGTTACTTCTTTAGAAACAATGCTGATATCATAATTGATAACACCACCATCAAAAATGGCAAAAATGTGATTGCCACGACATATTCTAGTAATTTTAATGACTATACCATAACTAATCTAACATTTGACAATATTTCACATATAAATTTCGAATCCGGCTCCAACTGGGGCTGGAATCCCCGTACTAGCCATTGGAGAGATCAAGTGACCGTGATTCGGAGTGGAGTATATCTTGATAACGCTATTTACTTCTCAACAGCTAGTAATTATGGACACAATTACACATCAGTATTCAATGGATGGAAATACATTCAAAGTGATGTTGTCATACGTGGTTCGTCGATTTGGCAGGCCACTACAACGACACATCCCGCATGGATTGGAGGCACATTTACCGATTCAAGTTTGAAACTACGAGGAGAGAGCGGATGGACTGGACCGCTCATACTAAGAAATTCTACATTCAATTCTACAGGTTCACCATCAAGTACGACTTGGCAGTACTCACAATATGCTAGCCAAAGAGGAAGCGCATATATCATCGCAGACTCAGGCTCATATGGGAAATGGACCGTGGCAAACAACTCGTTTGATATGACTAATGGATGGACTGGAATTGATTACACATACCAGAACAACCGCATGTCAGCCCCCTACAACTGGTGGGGAAGTAACAATCGTACAACCATTGATGGCCTCATCGAAGACATTAACGACAACAACGGCGGGAACTGGGTTAACTACTGTCCATTTTGGACAACCTCTGCAATGAATGTTCTAACTTCTAACTGTACAAGGACTAGAGTAGATTTCACCAGCCCTGCAAATGGAAGTTCACAGGTCGGATATAACCTTACTATCAACTACACTCACTTGATGGTCTCAATAGGAGACTGGTATCTAGATAACAATTCTCTGGAGACTTTCAACATTTCCAACAACTCAATCACTTTGATTGGTCTGACGATGGGTTGGCATCAACTCTGTGCACAGGTCTCAGGAGTTGGTAATCAGCAAGGGAACTACTGCATATCGTTCCAGATGACGCCTTTCTTCCCTGATGTTGAGATTACGTGGCCTACTGCCAGCCATGCAATCCCTACAACTCAAACAAGTGAGATGATTTACTATACATCTTCAAACATCACCTCCGGATACTGGACTTTGGATGGTATCAATATCGGCGCTCTAGTTATCAATGGAGCAAGCGTTCAAATTACCGGATTACAATACGGAAATAACTCAATTTGCATTGTAGGTTTAGGGTTGAGTAATTTAGTTGATTCAGCATGTATCAATATTTGGAGAGATTATCCACCAGTGGTTGTCGTCATCAACAGTCCAGCAGATGGATCAACCATTTACGGACAAAACGCCGTTATCAGCTACTCAACGGCAAACGTAACTTCAGCAAATTGGTTGCTTGATGGAATGGATGTTGGTGCAGTTCAATTGAATCAATCATCCCATACATTCCCAATATTGCCTTGGGGCACTCATACAATCTGTATCAGACCATTTGGACTGGATGGGCAACACTTTGATGTCTGTACCAGCTTCACAATGGTTGCACCACCACTTGATGTGCAGATAACTTCACCCGCAAATGGTAGTGCTGTACCTGCTGACCAAGTTACAATTGGATACATCATAAACAACGCAACAGAAGGCAACTGGACTTTGAATGGAATTTCTGTGAACAGCGTAACCCTATGGAACCAACAAATGGTAATTTTGAATCTACAAATTGAATCGAATATCATCTGCATCGAAGCATACGGCGAAAATAATCAGCACCAATCGGCGTGTATCACAATCATTGGGCATAACCTTGACAGTGATTCAGATGGAGTACCTGACCACTCTGACAACTGTTCGGATACTCCTGTTGGAACTATTGTGACTCTTGACGGGTGCACTGACCCTACAAGCGACATTGATCAAGATGGTGTTCCAGACCTGAATGATACATGCCCTGACACATCTAATAGTGAAATTGCTGATGTGAATGGGTGTGGACCAAGCCAGAGGGATTCGGACAATGATGGAGTTAGTGACGCTGATGATGCCTGCAACAATACAGCGCCGGGTGCTGCAATTGATGCAAACGGATGTGCAGATAGCCAGACGGACAGTGATGGAGATGGCACATTCGATGATGTTGATGCCTTCCCACAAGATCCAACTCAAACAACAGATAGTGATGGTGACGGCTTCGGTGATGACATAAATGGCAACAATCCTGACTTCTTCCCCACTGATGTAACCCAATGGCATGATTTTGACAGAGATGGTTGGGGAGACAACTTACAAGGAAATGACCCTGACGAATGTCCTACTATTGCAGGTGTTGAAAATGGTGTACCTGGAAAAGGATGCCCGGCACCGCCTGATGACAATAACAATACTACCCCTCCGGATGACAATAACACAATCCCCGATGACAATAACAATACAATCCCAGATGATAATACTACAATTCCTAATAGCAACAACACTGATGACAACAATACAAATCAAACAGATGATAATGGACAACAGACTTCTTCTGGAGGGCAATTCAAATACATGCAAGTAGCAACTATTGTTGGTATATTCATGGTTATACTAATTGCCACCATCGCAATTTTACGTTTACGTAAAAAAGGAGATGAGGATGAACACTTGTTAGATGAATACAACGAACAGGAGCAAACATTTACTGATTTACAAAATGACATACCTAAACAAGAAGAACCATCTTCGAGACAATCCTCGGGCCTAGATACTCAAAATACAGAATACGAATGGCAAGAGCATCCGGTAGGCACGGGACACTGGTATTACCGCTCCCATGGAGAAGAAGAATGGACCTATTATGAGCAATGATTGCTTTATCCAAGAACAATTACACTAACAATATGAAAGTGGGGGCACTGAGCCGCAGAACTTGACTGAGGGAGAAGACCGAGGGAAGTTCTAGCGCCGTCAATAGTCATGAGATATCAAGGTGGGAGCACAGGGATTTGAACCCTGATCAGCGGGTTTGGAGCCCGCAGTACTGCCAAGTTATACTATACTCCCTTGATGATGAAGCAGTCGACCGGCCTGTTGTATTTCAATGACACGGATGAGGCTATCAATACTCAAGTTAAAGGCTAACCTCATTACCAAATAATTGAGGAAAACCCACCTAAAAAGGAGGTGAATTCACTGCTTTTGACGGCGGCGTGCTGCCATTCTTCGACGGAGCTTCTTCTTGCGCCACTTCCACCTTTGGTTACCCAACTTCTTCCAAGCACGGGAACCTCGCTTCATGGTGAACGCCTTGCCGACCTACCACCCGTATATGAGCGCTCCGCTACACCACAAAGCGATTTGACAACAACAAAATAATTCTAACTGGGATAACAATTGAATTAGATTGGTGAAACTTTCTTTAAGACTCCCTCTGATGTTGATTGAGAGCGGGCGATACAGGATTCGAACCCGTGTTCTCGGATTAGAAATCCGAGGTGATATCCAAGCTACACTAATCGCCCTTGGTTCCGCGGGCACGCCCATCCTTCATGAACACTACACCTTATCAACTTCAGGAGTGAATGAAGGCTAGATAAAAAAACAACAATGAATTAGGAATTACATCAATGCTGCACACTTCAAACAGCGTGCCGGTTTTCGCATAGTCCGGCGCTCCCATTCATAGCCACAAGAAGCGCAAACCCAGTATTTTTCACCGCTCGCTGAAATCGCACCTTCACGCAAAGAGCGCAATAGAGGCGATGAAGAAAGGGTGGGTGGTGGGGCAATTTCATCAGCCAGTTTTGTATGTCTCTCTGTGTGTTCTAATAGACCAGCAGCATGGAGTAATTCGTGCACTAAAGTGTGGCGTAACAGTGCCTCGTCATCAACCAGCATTGGGTGAAGTCCTATTGTTACAGGACCAGGGGGTGAGCCCAAGCGTCTTCGTTTGAACAAATCGTGGTGGTTCATTTCAAAATGTGTATTCCCTAGACTAGATGAGTCTGGGTCAAGCCATTCAAGACGGAGATCTTTTCGTAAATATTCTAGGAAAGGTGCTTCCTCCTCGCTCAAATGGGAAGAGAGTGTGGCGAGTAACTCAGTTGGAAATGGAGGAGAGTCCACAACGCCTCGGTCGGTTGGTCAGGCTTAAAGAGAAGTGGCCGTTGGGTCGGCCACATAGAGGGCCGGTAGATCAGGTGGAAGATCGCTACATTGGCATTGTAGAGGCCGCGAGTTCAAATCTCGCCCGGTCCACTAAACCTCGCGGTAAAGCCTCCGCCTAGGCCATTCGCTGAATGGTGTCGAAGTTGCCAATCATAGAACGATGGTTTGTCATCCGACAGGCCCTCAGTATCCGGGTTTCCGATGAAATTCTCTACCTCATAGGTCTGTGCGCACAAGTTGTTCTTTTTGCTGGTCAGTCTGAACTCGCCCTGTGCAAGATTCACTATTTGCTTCTGAGGCCATAAATCACCGCGTTGACCACCTTTTTTCACGGGTCTTCCCGCTAGGCAATCGGAGATTTTCTTTCTTGAAGCAGGAGTATAAACGAAGGTTGTGTAGTGTCGTTCCAGTGTGCGAATTTCATCACCGAGTAGTCCCTTAACATAATAGTAATTCCCAGTCTTCAGCAGGAGGCGTATCGCGTTTGTGTGCCGCCAGTGGTGAGGTGAGAGCTTCTGCACCGGGGAGCCATCTGGCAGGCTAGCCGAATCGCGTATCTTCTCATTGAGCCATTTCCGAATCGTCTTCTCACTGATGATGGGAGAGTCATTCTTGCGTCCCCCGTGTGTGGCGACAATCGACTTGGGGAATACCCAAGTGCTGCCGCCCTCGAATGTCTTGACCTGCTCATACCAGGCACGGATGATGGAGAGGAATTCAGAGTCGATGGGTGCAGTACATCGTTTTCCGTTCTTCCTCGCTCGGAAGGTGAGGATACCCTCTCCGAATCGGAAATTGTCCCACTTCAACGCCACAAGGTCGCTCACACGCGGTGAGGAACGGTTGGCGAGGATGCCCGCGGCAGCATAGACAAGGGTCTCTGGCTTGGATGCCAGTTCACGAATCACACGCATCATCGCCTCAACTTCTTGAGCGGTCCAGAACTTAATCTGGCGCGCACGAAACTTATTCTTCCATTGACAAGCGATTCCAAGTGCTTCTTCTGCCCCAACAGCCTTGAACAGGAGTTTCAGAACATCGTTACGTTTGGTGCGGTAATCTCCTTTGAACTTCTTTGACTCTAGGATCCCATGCCATGCAATGTAGGCATCTCGGGTCACATTGTGAGGAACCCACACCCCGATACTCTGGAATTCTAGGGCGTTGTGTTTCCCATAGCTCTTGATGTTGTCATGGTGACCTTTGGTTTTCCCTGTGGCCTTGGCCTGTTCAATCGCCTCATCAATCGCGGCCTGCCATTCAGGGCTCACCACCATTGGGTTTCGTTCATCATCAATCTTATTCTTCTTATCC
>JYMV01019919.1_pt1 | contig 45827 bp, 37 predicted proteins | sample 338911 | NCBI WGS metagenome assembly JYMV01 (sample SAMN03354496, study PRJNA234377) | hydrothermal vent metagenome | biome: Deep sea; feature: Hydrothermal plumes at the Eastern Lau Spreading Center, Western Pacific Ocean; material: Seawater | place: Tonga | collected 2009 | depth 2000 m m | reverse complement strand
TTACCACGGACAATACTGTCATCGACAATTAGCACTTTTTTATCTCGAATCTCAAATTCTTGGGGAACCAGTTTATACCGAACAGATTTTTTACGTATTTCTTGGCCCGGCATAATAAAGGTTCTACCAATAAAAGGGTTTTTATATAGTCCTTCGGAAAACCGCACGCCTAATTCATTGGCAAAACTTAATGCAGCGGTATTTGCGGTGGATGGTGCTGGAATAACAATATCCGGGGTAATATCTGGATATTGTTCATTCCAGCGCTTTGCAAGGTTCTGACCCATGCGAAGACGAGATCGGTATACACTAATTTCGTTTTGGATAGAGTCAGGCCGGGCAAAATAAACATATTCGAATATACAAGGTGTAAACTGTTCGTTTTTTAATGTGCGACTGTGAACAGTGCCGTTTTCTTCAATGTAGATAACCTCACCAGGGGCAACGTTTCCATCTAATTCAAAACCAAGGGCATAAAACATGGTTGTTTCGGAAGCAAAAATATGATCTGTTGTACCATCATTATTTTGTCGAACACCCTTGACTAGGGGCCGTATTCCATGGGGGTCGCGAAAAACAACCATGCCCTTATTCATAATAGTTCCTATAACAGAATAAGCACCACTGGCCCTATGAAAAACCGTGTCAACGGCTTGACAAATTTGGTCAAAAAAACTAAGATTTTTAATATCTGTTTTTGGATGATCTAAGGCATGGGCAAAAATGTGGAGGATGACCTCAATATCAACAGAGGAATTAATAAGCCGATGGTCTTGTTCGTTTACTTCGTTAACCAGGTCATTATAATTAACCAGGTTCCCGTTATGAGCCATGGCGATGCCGTGTGGAACGTGGGTCATTACCGGTTGCGCTTCTTCAACGCTGAAACCACCAACAGTAGGATAACGCGTGTGTCCGATACCCACCTTGCCTTGTAAGCGCGCCATGTTTTGTTCATCAAAAATATCACGGATGTACCCAGTCCCCTTTTTTTCATGGAAACGTTTGTTATAGGTCATCATTCCAGCAGCATCTTGACCGCGGTGCTGTAGATGGATCAGGCTTTCGTATAACTCACCCGCGACCGGTTTCTGAGTAGAAATGATACCAACCACACCACACATTATATCATCTCTACTAGTTTAGGTGCCAAACCAATGTAGTTATCGGGCGTCAAATTCAGCAGGGATTGTTTATCGTCATCTGGAATTTTAAGGCTGGTAAGGAATGCAGTAAAAGCCTCTTGATCAAATTTTTGACCTCGTGTTATCTTTTTTAATTGTTCGTAAGCATCAGGTTTGCCCGCCTTACGAAGGATTGTTTGCACCCCTTCAGCCAACACCTCCCAGTGATCATTCAATTCAGAAGAAATTTGGACGCTGTTGATGGTGGTTCTTTTTAAACCTTTTAATATATTCTGCAGGGATAGATAGGAGTGACCTAAAGCCACGCCTTGGTTGCGTAAAGCGGTAGAATCGGTTAAGTCACGTTGCATTCGGGAAACGGGCAATTTTGTTGAAAGGTGGTTTAACAAAGCGTTTGAAATGCCGAGATTTCCTTCTGCATTTTCAAATTGAATGGGGTTTATTTTATGGGGCATAGTGGATGACCCCACTTCTCCTTTTATATTTTTCTGTCCGATAATGCCTCGACTTATATAAGACCACATATCTCGACAAAAATCGGTAAGAATGGAATTAATTCGAATAACTTGGTGATAACTTTCTACCAATGAATCGTGGGGTTCGATTTGAGTCGTTATAAGGTTAGGCTTAAGCCCAATTAATTTAACAAAACGGGAAGAAAACCGTATCCAGTTTACTTTGGGATAAGCAGCCATTTGAGCGGACCATGTCCCCGTAGCACCACCAAACTTTCCTAATAATATATTGGATTTGATCTGCTGGATTTGTCTATCAAGGCGCACGTAGAACACAGCAACCTCCTTCCCGAAAGTTGTTGGTGTTGCTGGCTGGCCGTGGGTGAGTGCTAACATAGAAGTGTTTTTATATTTTTTGGCAAATCCCTTTAATAAATTATTAACCAATTGAAGCGCAGGAACATATATTTGTTTCAATCCATCTTGCCACATAAGTGAATAGGATAGATTATTTATATCTTCTGATGTAAGCCCAAAATGGATCCAGGGGTGTAAAGATTTTTTAACCTTGCCCTGAATATAATATTCAATTGCTTTTACATCATGATTGGTTGTGGCTTCTATGGCTTTAACTTGTTTGGCACAAGTAGAATTAAAATTTTGATAGAATTTTCGTAAGCGGGATTGTTGACTATTAGAAAAAGGTGAAAGGTGTTCTATTCCTTTTTCATTAGCTAATGCGATCAGATATTCGATCTCGACTTTTAGCCGATATGCCATAAGCGCCGTTTCAGAAAAATAGGCGGATAAGTGCCCCACGCTACTAAAATAGCGCCCGTCTAATGGAGAAATAGCGTTCAGCCGATTAGACACCAAAGATCCGTTTAGCCGCCAAAGCGCAATTGCCAGGATCAATCACAGTAAGCACCGGGGTGTTGCTCGGCATCTGTAACGTGGAATGGATGTTGATTAACATATCTGATTTATCAGAAAAAGGCGGACAACCTAGTGTGGGAAATTCTGAATTGGCCGCAACAAATCCAGACAGGGCATTAGACCGCCCAGCGATGGTTATATAGATAATATCTTTACTATCTTTGTTAGCATCAAGAATCTCCAAGACTTTTAATGGTTGCTTGTGGGCCGATGCGGCATGTTGTTCCCAAGAAATTCCATACTTATCCAGTTTGTCCGTAATTTTTTTTGCATGAGGCTCATCCGACGCTGAACCCATAATAATTACTGCTTTCATAAAAGGCCCTTTAAGTTTTCATTAATTCTTTCTTCAACAAGCTTACTCGCATCGGGGAACGGAAAAGACGCGCCAACAACAGTTTCATATAAATAGATATAACGACTTGAAAGTTCAGCCACCAATTCTTCTGGTGCGTCGGGCAAAATTTTATCATTGTATGGATCACAGTTATCTACAAACCAAAGACGCAAAAATTCCTTATCAATATTTTGTGGTTCCTGTCCCGCAGACATACGCTCTTCATAGGTGTTCGCGACCCAATAACGGCTCGAATCTGGTGTGTGGATTTCATCGATAAGTCTAATTATTCCATTTTTGTCTCGACCCATTTCATATTTTGTATCCACAAGAATCATGCCGTTTTGTCTTGATTTTACCTGTCCAAAAGCAAATAATTCCAGTGCTATTTGGCTACAATAGTCCCAATCTGTTTGGGTCATCCACTCCTCACTTATGATTTCATCAGGAGAGATAGGACGGTCGTGATGCTCTTCCTTGGTTGTGGGAGTGAGCATATTGGTATCTAGTTTTTGGTTTTTAACCAAACCTTCTTGGAGCGTATTTCCACAGTATTCGCGATCACCATTATTATACACTGTCCAGAGAGATGTACTTGTGCTGCCAGTGATGTAACCCCTGACTACAAATTCGATTGGAAAAACCTCACATTTTTTTACTATAGTTACATTAGGATCAGGAATTTTGATTACATGATTAGGGATAATATCCTTGGTCTGGTCAAACCACCAGGCGCTGGTAAGATTTAGCACTTGTCCTTTGAATGGTATGGATGCCAGTACGCGGTCAAAAGCGCTTTGGCGATCCGTAGTGATCAGTACGATCTTGTTATCAAGTTCATATTGATCTCGGACCTTGCCAGTCCTTTTGCTTCCAGAAGATAAAGCGGTTTCGGTTAATGTGTTGTTTAGCTCAGCATTGATACGGGCTTTATAGTGTTCAGTTGATTCGATAACATTCATGAGATAAAGGGTTGAATAATATGTGTGTGTCTAAAATTTGGTCTAGTATGGTTTCAAAATTACCGCTGTTTACAATCACATTCCATATGACACCGCGTTTTAGTTGTGAAATTTCATTAATTTCAAAGCGTCGGGTTAAAGACTCAAATTTTGATCGGCCAATCATATCTTCTTTTTGGCGCACCAAGAAAGATGCGGTGTTTTCTTTTCTTTGGATTGTACTGATAAATTCTTTATTAGAATTGTATAGCTCACCAGTATCATTAATTTTTTGAAGAGCATGTTCCCGATCACTGCCGATTGTTATCTCCCAGTGGGTTTGTCGCTTAATGGCAATATTGAACCCCAAATGCTTCAGCGCATTTTGTACTGATGATGCTTCATTATCTGCGATGATCATATCAATTACCCATTCCGTGGTAAGACCATTTGGGCTGTATTGTGTTACTTCATAGTGTGGGCGTTCGAAGGAAAGAGTATAATCTATAGCAGGAGTTCCGGTTTCTATAAATTCTTTCATAGATGAAAATATAACATCACCGTTATTGGTTCGCTCTGGGTGAGGCATTATGGCCATGACGTTTCCAGCTGGATTACATACTGCCGCTAGATTGTACATAGACCCATTTGGGTTCGTGGGGAACTCATCTATAATACTACCATTATCATCACAGTAACGATAAACTGTTTGATTATTCGCAATCATTTTTTCTAGCAATTCTTCTGGAACAATAAAACGACCTTCACCGTGAGCTAAAGGAATATTGATCCATTCACCAGTTTTTAAATGTTGTGTAAAAGCACATCGGTCTGATGGTATAGAGTTCTGCAGATTGGCCCATGTATTATAATAACCAACACCAATCACACGACCCCCTTTAACCCGTTTATTATCTGTAAGCGCCATTCCTATGGAATAACCTTGAAGCCCGGGGACAAGTCCGCTTTCTACTAAAATCTGTGCACCGTTACAAATGCCTAGAACGGGTTTGCCTTTTTCTGCTTCCAGTTTGACTTGTTTTATGATGGGATCAAGCGCGGCAATGATACCTGCTCTGGAACGATCCTCATAAGAAAAACCGCCAACGATAATGTAACCATCAAATTGTACTAATTTTTCTGCAGATTCATTCCATAAAAACTCGACAGGGTTTAAACCAACCCGATAACAAGCCATGAATGTTTCTCGTTCTGTATTGGATCCGGGAAATTGGACGACCGCAATACTGGACATTATTAAACGCTCACTTCTTTTTTGCCTTTTACTACATTACCGATTTCGTAAACTTCTGTTAAATTATTAAGCACATTTTTAACTATGTTTACATTGGACGGATCAACAATAAATACCATCCCAATCCCCATGTTAAAAGTGCGGTACATTTCATTTTTCTCTACTTTGCCTATATGTTGCATTACATCAAAAACAGGAGGTTTTGGCCAAGACCCTTTTTGAATTTTAATACCACAATCATCAGGTAAAATGCGTGGAATATTTTCTAATAGACCACCGCCAGTAATATGTGCTATGCCTTTAATGTCAATGCTCTTGTCCAATACTGCAAACACATGATTTGTATAATTAATATGAGGCTCTAATAGTGTAAGTCCGACTGATTTTTCTAATTCCGGGAGGGAATCATGCACATCATATTGACCAATATCAAAAAAGAGTTTTCGAGCAAAAGAATAACCGTTGGTATGTAGTCCATTAGAAGGTAGTCCCAACACAGAATCCCCGGGCATAATGGAATCACCCGTAATAATACATTCTTTTTCCACAACGCCAGTAATGACCCCAACAAGATCATGTTCTCCAGACAAATAAGTATCTGGCATTTCGGCTGTTTCACCACCGACCAATGACACGCGGGTTTCCTTGCAGGCTTTCACCATTCCAGAGACGATTTTTTCTATGATCTCAGGGTTTAGCCTATCGTTTGCTATATAATCCAGGAAGGTTAGTGGCCGAGCCCCCATAACTAAAATATCATTGGCAGTGGCACTTAAAAGATCAATGCCGATCGTGTCAAATTTTCCTAGTTTTCTAGCGATGATTGTTTTTGTGCCTACACCGTCAATGCTTTGAACCATAACCGGATTTTTATAACTGTTTAGAATTGGTTTCAGATCGTAGAGGGCACCAAAACCACCGATTCCAGCAAGGACATTAGATGTAAAAGTAGATTGCACACCATATTTGATCCGATCCACCGCCTCATTTCCGGCATCAATATCTACGCCGGCTGATTTGTAGTTGATTTTAGCCATTATAATTTTTCACGCAATCCATTTGTCCATGCATCTTTTGCGTGTTTCACAGATAATTTGACAACACTATTAAAAACCATCGCCCTTGAATCATTTGTTGATCCGATTTTAATTAGTTCAATCCCATGATGAGAAAATATGGATTGTACTGCTTCCATATTATTCATTGATAATTCTAAAATGAATCCCCCCGTTTCAGAAAATAAAATTGTATCTGTACGTAAATCATTAATGATTTTGACATCACACCCGATTTCATTTCCAAATGTCATTTCGGCAACAGCAGACGCAACGCCACCATCCGCGATATCATGGCAGGATAGAATCAAACGCTTTTCAATACAATTATTCAGGGCAAAGATCTGATTTTTTACTTCTTTAAGATCAGGCTTCGGCAGATTAGTCCCCAGCTCATTATAGAGGCTGTAATACACACTACCGCCTAGCTCATCTTTGCGTTGACCAACCATCAGTAAAATAGAATCTGATTTTTGAAAATGCATGGGTATTGTCTTGTTTACATCTTGAATACGACCCAAACAACTCACGATTGGACTAGGGGGAATCGCACCTGATTTAGATTCGTTATAAAAACTTACGTTACCAGCGATAATAGGTGTGGGATGATTCGGGTTTTCTTTTAATGTTATGGCACGACAGGCATCTGCGATACCTCGGACACTTTCTACAAATTCCCACATTTGGTGGGGGTTTTCCGGGTTACCAAAACATAAACAGTCTGTAATAGCATGGGGTGTTGCACCCACGGCGGCCACGTTTCGCATGGCTTCTACCACAGAATTTACACCGCCCCAGTAGGGACTGATTAATCCGTGTCGTGGGTTGTGATCGGTGGATAAAGCTATGCCAACGTCTCGAATTTCTGATGGGTATTTTTTAGAATTAAAAGGAGCCATAACCCCGGCATCTGCCACGCCTGTTTCCATTTGAGTCCGCCCCTGGACCTGTTTATCATACTGTTCAAACACCGGTTCCCGACTGGCCATGTTCTCATGAGATAGTATATTCAGTAAGACCTGATTATAATCTAACGGTTCTGATAAATTTGGTTCGACAAATATTGTTTCTCTTGGCTCAAAAGGCCGGTTATATAAAAAGCCTTCTGTTACTTCTTTGGCAGGAGCGTTCACAATTTCTTCATTACCATTATGAACAATATATTGTCCATCACTTCGAATTTTTCCAATAATCGAGGCCATGGAACCAGCACTTACACCGGGCAAGTCGTACGCAGTATTGTAATGGTCTACAATAAAATTTGTCCATTCAGGTGGGCTGACCCACATAAATCTTTCCTGGGTCTCGCTACAAAGATATACTGAGGGATGGAGATTTTTCATTCCGATATGTATTTTATCCATCCATACTTCAGATCCATATCCAGAAGTTTCGGCTAGCTCTACACTTGCACAAGCTATACCACCAGCACCAAGATCTTTGAATCCAATATTATTAATGAGATTTTTTTCCTTCAAGATATTGAATAAAGCATATGTGGATTTTAAAAGATGCCTTTCTAAAAAGGCATTTGGTTCCTGTACGGCGCCTTTATTCTGTTCTTTCTTTTTTTCTTCCAGTTCTAAAGATGCAAAACTGGCGCCGCCAAACCCACTGTTATCTGTGGGCTTTCCAATAAGGATAAGATCATACCCATCAGCATTTTTTGGTGCGTAGGAATGAATTATATGATCCTCTCGTACGATACCAAGCGTCACCAAAGTCACTAAACAATTTTCATTATATCCCTCGTGGTAATAAATGTCACCAGAAATATTTGGAATTCCCAAAGGATTGCCATAACCAGCAATACCCGCTACCACACCATCGTGTATCCATTTCGTTTTATTGCGGTTAATTTCTCCAAAACGAAAAGAATCTGTGCAGGCAATAACTTCAGCGCCCATGCACATCACATCACGGACGTTGCCCCCAACGCCGGTTGCGGCCCCTTCGTATGGCACAATTTGGGATGGATGGTTATGAGATTCGTGGCTCATAACAACACACCAACGATGGCCTTCATGATCTGTAGCTACGGATACAACACCAGCGTCTTCTTTGGCACCCAGGACCACATCCGGCCCCTCGGTGGTTAATTGCTTTAGGTGGGAACGGCTACTTTTATAACTGCAATGTTCAGATCCCTGAATGGAAAATAAAACAAGCTCAGTAAGGGAAGGCGCCCGGCCAAGCATCTCGTTTTGAATCTTCATGGCCTCTTCAGGTGTAAGAGGGATGTTTAATTCAGCAAGCTTGGTTTGGATGGCATCGGATTCTAATTCGCTGAAATCGATGATCTCGCTTGTAAATGCCATGCGGAATTTCTAATCAGAAAAAGATTATAGCAAAAAAGAAATACTACCGTAGAATTGTTTCATGTCTTTGTGGACCTATAGATATGATTTTTACAGGACATTCAACAGCCCGCTCAATAAAAGCAATATATTCTCGCATTGTACTGGGAAGAGCATCGTAACCACTATCCAATATATCACTTGGCAGATCGCCCCATCCGGGAAGTGTTTCATATACTGGAATTGATTTGCGGAATTGATTTAAACTAGCGGGCATTTCCATGATTTTCTGCCCATTTATTTTATATGCTACACATATCGAGAGTTCTTTAAATCCATTTAATATATCCAACTTGGTTAACGCAATTTCAGTAAGTCCGTTAACTCGTACTGCCTGACGAATTTGAACTAAATCCAACCACCCGACTCTTCTTGGTCGCCCCGTTGTGGTCCCATACTCATTTCCTTTTTCGCGGAGCATATGAGCATTGCCACCATTTATTTCTGATGGTAATGGCCCTTCACCTACTCTACTTAAGTATGCCTTCACTACGCCAATGATGCGATCAATATCCCGAAAACTAACACCAGTACCAGTAGAAATATGCCCAGCGGCTGTATTACTGGAAGTTGTGTAAGGATATATGCCGTGATCTACATCCAGGCTGATACCCTGTGCACCCTCAAACAAAATGGCTTTTCCTGTTTTGTGTGCGTTGTATAATTCCAAAGCGGTATCTGTAATGTAGTCTTTTAACTTTTGGCCATAACTACAATATGAATCAAAAATTTCATTTTGTGTTATTTTCAGGGTTCCCCCGAGCGATTTTTCTATAAGCCCTTTGGCAAAACCATATCCTTTTTCTAATTTTTCGCTGAAAATTTCAGGCTCTAAAAGATCAATCATACGAATACCATTTCGGTACATTTTATCAGCATAAACTGGTGCAATTCCACGGCGAGTACTACCCGCTGCTAGGTTGCCCTGGTGGCCGGATAACACGCCATCTAATACAATATGATAGGGCATAATTACATGAGCCCGATCACTAACCATCAGTTTTGGCTCGATACCTTTTTCTTTGATATATGCAATCTCATCCAATAGTACTTTGGGATCTACCACCACGCCATTGCCAATGATGCTCATTGGTTCGCCATACACAACGCCAGAAGGAATAAGGTGTAATTTGTATGTTTTGTTATCGACGACAACGGTGTGACCAGCGTTGTTACCACCATGAAATCTGACTACATAATCAGCTTCGCCAGCAAAAAAATCGGTGATTTTTCCTTTGCCTTCATCGCCCCATTGGGCGCCAACAATTGCAGTTATTTTAGATGGGTGTTCGGTCACTTAAAAAAGAATGCTGGCTTGCCTTTGGTATGTGGGAAAAAAGAATGAAACACAAAATTAAAGCTATAAAGATTACATTTAATTCAGGATATTGGCAAAGTGACAATTCAATAAATTAGAAATAATTATAGAAAAACTATTTTAAAATGGATTAATCAGAGCCAATCGATAGTATCGCATAGGTTCTTTATCATTGTTCCAATCTTCAATGGTCTGTGCGTCTCCTGCCGATAAAACAACAAGCCCAAGACTCAGCCGTAACTCATACCCCGCCGTGGAAACCTCTGTTTGTTTTTCCCCGGATGACCACACAGAACCATAGTCTGATATTAAATTAAGCGAAAGCTTCTTTGGTAATACGGGTAATCGGTACTCTAAGGTCCCAAAAATAAGGCGGTCCCCCAAGCTGTAACCCGACCAGCCTCTTGGGTTGTGATTTTCAGGAAGAAAATTTTCAAATAATGTCTGACTACCGGTTAAATAAATTGGTTCATCATCTGTTAAGCCAACGTAATCTTGTTTCGGTGGTTGACCCGATTGGAAAATAGTTTTTAACCGAAAATAAATAGACGTTTTTTTGATGGGAAGATTCACGTATGCATCTGTTTTTAAACGAGAATAACTGAATGCGCCAAAAAGATTTTTGTTGGCGTAATCTACTTGGGCATATACACCAAAGCCCTGATTGGGGTGGAGAAAATTTGCTCCATGGGGACGCTTATCAGACCAAAGATAGTATAGAGATAGATAACCATCCTGTCCATTATCCGGTATGGGCATATTAATATATTCGCTGGTATCTCGAGGAATAGGTTCACCAGTTTTTTTAATCGTTTTTTCCCAAACTGTGACATCGTGTGAAATGAAAGAAGCATTCAAGCCAATCGCATGATTTGAAGAAAAAGATTCACCAAAATTCATTGGATGTTCCGCACCAAACCGAAAACCATTTTTCACATCGATCATTTTTGCGTCATCATATAAACGAAAAGAACCATCCATATTTTTAGATAATGAAATAGACCAGAGTGGACCGTGCTCCGCATTAATATATCCAAAACCATACCCGCTTTTGCTGGGGTTAATATTATTGATATATCCAAATGCTTCAAACATATGTCTTCCCAAAGCATCAGTCCATGCAGTTAGCGCAACCGGACTTTGAAAAGGAAGGACTAGGGATGTAACATGTCTCATATGCTGGGTGAATTTGTATTTTCTGGAATTTGAAATTGTGGGCAGCGTATCCGGTTTTTCATTTACGAAGGATACGTCCGGCCCAGCTTTTAACCAGGATGTGTAATTATTTCTAAGTGAAAGCGGCTTTGTGTCCGGCGCACGAAAAGGATCCACTTTCACGACTCTAACTGAATCCTTCACAGCATTTAATGTTCCAGCCAAGATAAGGGAATCCTTCGGCATCCATTGATAAGACCAGATACCGTCCCCTGCATCTGTATTAACAGTAATATTATTGTTGCTTAAATCTATCGTGTGAATATTAGGAACGCCATTGCTATTAGATGTGTATGAAATAGCCGTTTGATCTGGATGCCAAATAGGGTATGCATCTGCCATCGGGTCATTGGTTAACCGGTTTATACTGCCCGACTTAATATCCATTGTGTAGATATCCATATTACCATTTTCAGGAGACATGGAAAATGTGAGTTGATCTAAATTAGGAGAAACAGATAAAAAAGCGATTTGAGTATTATCTGTGTAATTGGTAATGGATTCTGGTGTTTTGCCATCTAGCTTTACAGAGTAAATATTGGATACATTATTGTGGTGGGCGACAAAAGCAATGGTGACAGAATCTAGCCAAACGGGATATGTCGCACGCATTGATTTGGTAAGCCAGCGGTCTTTAGCTTCTGCAGAATCATAATATTTGATATCATACACCATGGATTGGTTTTCTCCATGATGGTATTTGGAATAGGCTATTTTCCCCCCATCTGGTGACCACGACAGGAAGGAGTGAAAATTCCCGAAATCAATTTCCTCTTTTTTCCACAATACTTTTTCTTTATAGGGTTTTTCTATGGCTAGAGAATCTTTTTTGGTTTTCTTTTTCTTTTCTTTTAGTTTTTTGATTTGTTTTTCCCAAGCCTCAAACTGTTTTTTCTCTTTTGCGGAATCACGCTCGGCGATCATAAGTGACAAATCAAATTGATCTTTATCATCATTGCCAATCATAGCAATTTTTGTACTATCTGAATAAAAATCAGCACCCACCAGCGCATTTTTAATTGGAAGGGTAAAGACCTCACCAATTTCTTTATAGGTTTCTTTTTGTGAACGATAACCATAATAATATGTGTTCATATGACGACGCCAATTTTCCTCAAATTGCTTTACGGTTATTCCAGTAGCCTTTTTGAATCCTTTGCTAAAATTGAATAATTTTAACCCATCTCTGTAAGCTAGTGTTTTGGTAATGGTAGAATCGCCAAAACGATCAGCCCAGTAAAGCATTTTAGAAAAACCGTCATGATGTGGATCCATCTGGCTTGTTGTATTTCTGAGGATATGGGCTTTATGGGAAATGTCGGCTCTGTATGGACGCCAGCTGCCCTCTACAACCCATCCGGGCAGACCGCTGATTAATCGCCCCAATGGATCTGGGAACCACGACCGTGTTTTGTGTAGTAAAACAATGTGTTGTAGCTCGTGGGATAAGACCTGTTCCAACCACTTGCCTTTTTCTAACCAGATTGCAGCATCATTTTGGTCCACCCAGATAAAAGTATTGTACATCCAGGTGGCAAACCCATTCATGATTTCATCTTCTGAAGTAAAAATGATATCAATGGTTGGTATTGTATCCAAATCCATTTGTGCTAATAAAGTGGGACGCACATATTCAGCAATGATAGCGCCTTCTTTGGCAATTTCTTCAATACCTTGGTGATAATGAATATTGAAGTGTTTGGTTGATATGGTGGACCATTTTAATTCTGGGTGCACACGGTTTGTCATCATCCACGTCCCCTGTGCTGGAAGTGAAGAATAGTATAGAATAATAAAGAGAATAATTTTTTTCATTGGGCGTAACATCTGTTTAATGGTTTTAAAAACGAATAATATGTATTGTAATCTTGTAAAACAGGGGCGAAAGCATAGATAAATTTAGTGAGATAATGACATTGTTTTTTGTTGGTCTTTAAAAACACCTAATACACCAATAATAACTAGAATCGCACCACCTAATGTCCAGCGTGTGATGGGTTCATTTAAAATGATGAAACCTAAAATTACTGCGATTACCGGATTGATATAAGCATAGGTAAACACAACATTGGGTGGCAATAAAGTTAGTGCTTTCACAAAAGAAGTAAATGCAATTACTGATCCAAAAATAATTAAATATCCCCAGGCCCACCAGGCAGATACAGACGGGCTGAGAGCAGGCTCATTTATTAGTAAAGAAGTAACAAACAGAGCAATGCCACCAAATACCTGCTGAACCGCTGAACTAATTTCTGGTGAAGACTGTATATCCGACCGTTTTTGATAAACAGAACCTGCGCCCCAGCTTAACCCAGCTACAATAAGCATGAAAGCACTTCGAAGATCACCAATGTTCCCGCCAGATATGGCAGGCCAATTCAAAACAGCAATTCCGGCAATACCGATAAATAAAGATATAATTAATTGAAAAGATGGTCTTTTTCTATCTAATCGCGATTCAATAATTGCCACCCAAATAGGTGTACAGGCAATGATTAAGGCTGTGTATCCGGAATCAACTTTTGTTTCGGCTAAGGCCACCAAACCATTCCCGATCCACCAAAGGGCAAGGCCAGAAATAGCCAACACAATTGTATCATTTCGAGTTAGATGAAAAGACTCTTGTTTAATAAATCGTGCGATTCCAAGTAAAATTAAACTGCCGGCGAAGACACGAGTAGCCGACATAATCATAGGTGGAAATCCAGAGCCGTCCTGTACCGCAATGCGGATTGCTAGATAAGTGCTACCCCAAAGAACGTAAACAATACATAAATGGATTAAACCATATGTATTGAGTTTGTTCTCATTCATATATCTTTACACTAATTAAATACAGCCGGGGCAACAATGAGCGCAAGAATAGATAATATTACAATTCCGATTATGTTGAGCACAAACCCCGCTTTCACCATTTCTGCAATACGAATATAACCAGAACCATAAACAATAGCGTTTGGCGGTGTTGCCACAGGTAACATAAAAGCACAACTGGCAGCCAAAGTAGCTGGAAGCGCAAAGATCAAAGGATCTACATTTATGCCGATTGCAAGAGCCGCCACAACGGGAAGAAAAGTACTGGTAGTAGCCGTATTGCTGGTTAGTTCTGTTAGAAAAGCAATAAGAGTTGTAATAACGATCACAAGCACAATTGTTCCTGCATCCCCCAAAACCACCAGGCTTTTACCGATCCAATCTGCAAGCCCAGTTCGGGTTACAGAAGAAGCAAGACTTAGTCCGCCGCCAAATAAAATAAGTAGCCCCCAAGGAAGTTTAGACATTGTTTTCCATTTCATTAGATACGGGTCATTTTTATTTGCGCTTGGTATAAGAAAAAATGTAGTAGCTGCAATAATAGCAATCCCCGCATCGGATAATCCTGCGAATATGGAGAGCGTATTTAATAATGGTCTAGTCATCCATAAAAGCGCAGCACTGGCAAAAACAATTGCGACGCGTTTTTCCGCGGCACTCATTGGACCTAAGTCAGCGCGCAACTTGTACAAATGATTGCGTGTTGCATCTGAAGTAGCGAATCTGATAGGGAATACAATATGCGTAATTGCAAACCAAGCAAGGGGCAACATGACTAACGTAAGTGGAAAACCCACGAGCATGAATTGACCAAATCCAATTTCTGCAAAACCGTTCTCTTTCATAAAACCGACCAAAAGAGCATTGGGTGCAGTCCCGACAATAGTGGCCATTCCACCGATGGTTGCGCTGTAAGCAATTCCCAAAAGAAGTGCGAGTTGAAAATTACGTTTCTGAGTATCATTGAGTTCATCTGCAGATTCGGAGACAATTTTTACAACTGAAACGCCAATAGGAAGTAACATAAGCGTTGTGGATGTGTTCATTACCCACATACTGATCATGGCGCTAGCTAACATAAAACCGCCCACAATGGCTGGCCCGCTTTTACCCACAGAAGTAAGAATGGTGAGTGCCATACGTTTATGAAGATTCCATTTTTCAACGGCCAAAGCAATCACAAACCCACCCATAAAAAGATAAATGATCGGGTTAGCATAAGGTGCTGCCACAGTTTTGATATCACCAATTCCAAGAAGAGGGAAAATTGCCAGCGGGACCATAGCAGTGACTGAAACATGTACTGCTTCGGTGCACCACCAGATTGCCATAAGAATTGCAGCTATTGCAGTATGCCAAGCACTGAGCGGCATCGCTTCCGGAGGCGGTAACATTATCAGGATAAGACCTATGGTTGGGCCGAGCCAAAGACCAATTTTCTGATACTTGGATTTCATGAAATAGCGTTCTCTTTCGATCCGTTTGTTGGATGGGAAAAAGTAGGATGTAATATTTTAGCCATCAATAGAAAGTTTTTGAACTGTAAGCTTGGATTATTAATTGTAGTGAAATTCCGGGACATCAATTTTTTTATTTAGCATTAAACTAGGAGTATTCTGTAAATATTGATCAAAAAATTCTAACGAGATTTGATTGACCAAATACACGGATCGGTGCCGGTTCATTTTCCCTACGTCAAGTATAATTTGTACTAAAGGAGAAAAAAGAGGCGCATCACAATAGTCCATGTGGAGCGTATTTTTGATAGTGATTCGATGACTAGGCCCGCGGTTATTTTGAATTAAAGCATCCAATAAAGAATAATTTGAAGGATAATCAGAATCGTCCCAATGTGGTCTTCCTATATGAAGAAAGGGCTGCATGAGACCTTTTTCGATCACTTCTCTTGGCACAGGATTCATCCAACTGTCCAGAGCCAATGTGGCTGTAATTCTACTATCGAGAAAAGAAACCACTGTGCTTGTTGCACCACCAAAAGAATGACCTGCCACACCAATTCGGTTCGCATCTAAATATCCATTTAATACATGTTTTATTTCTCCGGATTGAATACGCTCCAGTTGATCAATGATAAAACGAATATCACTTGCCCGAGTATTAATTTGTTTCTTTCTGATAATAACACTATCAGGATGACCGGTTATATCGGAACGATAATCTGCAATACTGCCATCAGGAAAAATTGTAATGTTTGCATCATAACTATGATCCAATCCTATAACAACATAGCCATGATTGGCCAATTTTTCGGCGAATGAAGTATGGAGATAGCGCATGGATGTAATACCATGCGAAAAAATTATTATTGGGAATGGAGCTGTCCCAGAATCAGCCTCTAAATCGATATAACTATTGGTTTTTGTTAATTTGATATGTTTTACTAAAAACCCAGGAAAACCACCAGCAATTCCGATAGATTCGATTCGAGTATTTATATTGTCTACATATGGAGTGCGTTTTGCTTTTTTTACTTTTTCAGCTGGATACCAAAACTGCACCATAATTTGTCTTATATCGTCTGGGTCCTCATCGGTGAACCATTCCATGCGACTTTCATCGACCCAATGATTTATGGTCGATCCAATAGTATAAGGGCCACTTAGATCAGGCATTTTGATAATAGGAATAGCTGCTGGTAGAAATACGGAAAGACCCATCCAGATAAAAAATAAAAATTTAATGACGCTATGAATCGAATATTTTTGCAAAAAAACCAGTGCCAATATTGAACCGTAGGCTGGAAACATTTGCCATCGGTATTGTTCTAGAAAAAGATGAATAAGAAAAACAGGGAAAATAAATTTTAATAATAATTTTGTTTGATCCTTTTTTTCTATACCAAACAAAATTTGGATAGAACCCACTCCAAGTAGAGTTAATAAGATAATTTCAAATGGTCTCAATTTTTTTTCTACTCAGCAAATCAGGTTAATTTTTTAGAAAATTTTTCCACTTTTTTTGGATCTATAGGTTCGGACATGCCCATATGAAAAGCAAGGAACCACATAACAAAAATTCCATATCCTAAAAACATAATTTGCCAAACCCAAAGAGAAGGAAGAGCAAAAGGCACCCATAGAGCAGGCGAGTTAGGATCGGAGAAAATAGTGTTCCCGATAGTTGCGAAAGGCCCAAATCCAACAAGAAACCAGATTAAGGTCAACACCCAAGCTAATATTACTTTTTTCTTTCGCGCTGAATTCATGCCCGATACAGCCTGAAGCAATTGGTGTTTTTTCGCTTTGTTATTTCGCTCAGCGTCTGTTTCAGCATAAAAATGTGAAACTAAAAATGTAGTGATCAAATTGAAGAATATTCCCCATCCAGCACTATGAATAGTTAATGGATATGCTCCCCATGGAACCCCAAACCAGGCAGATGTTCTATCTGTTAATGTAACGGCAATCAATCCAATGATTAATCCGGCAACAACACCTTTTTGTGTGAATCCTTTATAATAACAGATACCGATCAAAGCAGGATACATTTGAAACCCATATGCCACAGCTAGCCCACCCAGCATAACGATAGCCTGGCTAGAATTAGCCGCTACAATTAATGCTGCACCAGTCACAATAACGACAAAGACACGACCACTTAGTTTTTGGGTTTTATCAGAAGCATTGGGTGAAATGTATTTGGCATAAATGTCTCTGGTAACCATGGCGCTGAAAGTTGACATATAAGCTGCTCCGGTGCTTTGCATGGCCGCTAGAGCACAAACGGCTAAAAGGCCAACAAGCCAGGGTGCGGCATCAGATAATAGATTAATTAGTTGGGGAACAAGATTATTATCATTAGCGCTATCCAATACACCATTCGCAATTAAAATATGGCCGCCCATCCCTTGAAAAACAGTGAATGAAAATAAAAGAATCCCTATAACCATAGAAGACGCGACCACCTGCTGCCATCGAAAAGCTTTAGAAGTTTTATTAGAAAAAGCCCACATAGAAAATGCAGGTGATGATTGAATCCCCATTAAAGCAAACATATAAGTCATACACATGATTCCAGTCCACGGACCACCGGTTGCTTTGGACCCAGCAGACACCATTTGAATACTGCCTGGAATAGCTACTTTCATTGAATACCCATCTGCTGTCAGGTTTTGTCCCGATGTAACATCGGCAATCACCATATCTGCCAATCCCTTGGTGAATCCACCATATCCACCAGCATAGTAAATAGCAATTCCACCAAGAATTGTGATGCCAAGTGCCAATAAAATAGCTTGGGCACAATCGACAAATGCAACCGATCTTAAACCACCGGAAGCGACATAAATCATAACAATGGTGGATAAAGCAAACATACCGAAATTGACACTGACTAATCCATCGGTAAGCACATTAAAGAGGGCTCCGGAAGCACGCAATTGAACACCTAGATAAGGTACGCTGAAAAGAAATGCTACTAAAACAGTCAACAGGCGTATTGAATTGCCACCATAATAGTCGCTGTACATTTCACCGGGTGTAATGTACCGGTACGCTTGGCCCAGGACCCACTGACGCCGGAGAAAAAGCACTCCGGTAAAAGGAATAGTTAAAGCATAAAAAGAAGCAAAAGCATACGGTAATCCATCGGTAAAAATTTTACCTGGATGCCCCACAAAGGTCCAACCGCTGAAACTGGTAGCGGTTGCTGCTAGAACAAATACCCATATGCCAATAGAACGACCAGCCAAAAAATAATCAGTCGATGTCTTTGCTGAGCGAGCACCTTTAAACCCCCAGAATAAACAATAAGCCCAATAAATACTGACAAATGTGATAAGCCAAGCAAATTTTGGTTCCATTTTTCTTCTTTACCTTATTTTTAAGTTCCGGAAGTATAGGCGCATGACATGGAATGTAGGAAGATAAATTAGTTTACGAGGAAAACACGGCTTGAATCGAGACTCCCGTCATTCTCGGCCGGACTCAATCCGAGCATACTGCACATCATTTCATAGAGGTGGATGTTCGTAATCCCAGGCCCATTGAAACCGGATTTAAAGGCAGGTCCATGTCCCACAAAAATACCGCGCATGGATGGATATGCGGGGTCATATCCATGAGTGGCACCATTAAAACCTTCAGCATGATCATCTGTGGCAAAATACTCGTGCGTTGAAATAGACCAATGTTCGTGTGCTACTGCTGTAATGGGCTGAATACGGCGGTGATTTCGATAGTGATATCGCTCTGGCGCATCGCCTTTTTTATACACACTCATGTTGGGGTGAATATTTTTCAGTTTTGAATATATTTCATCCACATTTTTTAATGGTGAGATAGAGCTAATAGGAGTCCAATCCACCATATATACATCATCCATCTTAATATAGTCATCCAAGTAAATAATAGAGTCTGGATGAATAGAAGCCATTCCATGATCTGAAACGAGCATAATGTTAACTTTATTAAAAATATCACGTGATTTTAGCCCAGCCATTAGTAGTCCGATTGTACGATCCATTTCCTGTATGGCTTCTTTGATTTCATCTGAGTCGGGTCCATACTGATGTCCGTATGAATCTGTGTGACTGAAATAAAGTGAAATGAAACCGGGGCGTTTTTCAGCTGGAAAATCTAACCAACTTAATATTTGTTGTATACGGTCATTATGGGAAATAGAACCATCATATACAAGAGATTCACTTGGCCGTACACCCATGATTTCTGCTTCCGAAGCAGGCCAGAACATGCTCATCGCTTTTTGGCCATGATTTTCTGCTGTGACCCAAATCGGCTCTGAATCGTACCATTTTCCATCCCGAACTGGCGCACTGCCTTCTCCTATGTAATAAGATTCATCAAAGACTGGATCGTACATTCGATTGGCAATAATACCGTGATTTTCAGGATAGCGACCGGTGACAATGGATATATGATTAGGGAATGTTTTACTAGGGAATACAGGAATAAGCGCTTTTGCTTTACTACCGGATTGGATTAGCTCATCAAAATTGGGTGTTCCCGTTTTATTAAAATAATCCCAACGAAATCCATCCATGGATATTAAAATAAGCGGTGTTTTAGTATTAGTGGAACCATTCTCACTTGGACATGCAGTTAAAACAAGAAAAAAACTGATTATGGATAAAACAAAACACCGTTTCACGGGTATTGGTACATTAAATTCTGTCTTCATAGGCAGAAGTTAATTTAGGCATTAGTTGTGGGATTCAAAAAACTAGACTTTGAGGAATATTCGGAATCAAAAATGCGTTCTCGCTCAGAGTCTTTTTTAAATGAAATTGTTACACGTCGAACCATTCGTGAATTTTCCGATCGTATGGTGCCGATCGATATTATAAATAATTGTATTAAAACAGCCGCATCTGCACCATCTGGCGCCAATAAACAGCCATGGCAGTTTGTAGTTGTGAAAGATCCAGGCATTAAGGCGGAAATCCGCAAGGCTGCGGAAAAAGAAGAAAAAGAGTTTTACGGGCATAGGGCGACCAAGGAATGGTTGGAAGATTTAAATCAATTTGGTACAGACTGGCATAAGCCTTTTTTAGAAATAGCGCCCTATCTTATTGTTATATTTCGTAAAATATATGACTTAGAAGATGACGGGACTCAACGAAAAAATTATTATGTAAATGAATCCGTAGGTATTGCCTCAGGATTTTTATTGGCGGCTCTTCATCATGCGGGATTAGCCACACTAACCCATACCCCCAGTCCCATGAATTTTTTAGGGCAAATTCTGAACCGTCCTGTAAATGAAAAAGCATTTTTATTGATACCGGTAGGGTATCCCGCGAACGATGCTGAAGTACCGGATCTTTCTAAAAAACCCTTCGGTGAAATTTCAAAAATTGTCTAGTAATAAAATCTGTATTTTTAAATATATTGGATAAAAAACAGTCAACTTAATTTTTTTTGTTCATGTCTGATTTTACCCGCAGAGAATTTATTCAAAACAGCATGTTACTTGCGGCCGGCATGGTGGTTTTTTCATGTGAGGATTCTGACGCTGAGTTGAAAAGTGATTCACCGGGGATGCTTTCTGGAAATCGCACACCCAAACGGATTGTTATTGTGGGGGCAGGATTATCTGGGCTTGTTGCCGGGTATGAGTTAACCAGGGCTGGTCATGAAGTAACGATTTTGGAGGCAAGAAATCGAGTTGGTGGGCGCGTCCTTACATTGCGTGAACCTTTCTCCGATGGACATTTTGCCGAGGCAGGCGCAGCTAGAATTCCACCCGATCATAACTTAACACTTGGATATGCAGATCACTTTGAGTTAACCCTTGATAGCTTTTATCCCAATTCAGGTTTATTTGTGAATTACCGTGAGGGGACACGTAATGTTATTCCAACAGAAAACTTTCTTAATGATGGGCCTTGGCCCGGATCTGTTCCGCATAAGGAATATGTGAAAATCAGGGAAGGTTCGGACAAACTGCCCCAGGCTTTTTCAACACATCTATCTGGACAAATTCATCTTTCGATGCCGGTGAAATCTATTGAACAAAATATAGACGGTATTCTTGTTCGTACAGCTGATGGGACCGAATTTTCCGCAGATAGAGCACTGTGTACTGTACCGTTGACAGTACTAAAAAAAATTAACTTTATTCCAACGCTTTCACCTGAAAAGGAACAAGCAAGAAACGGGGGATATAATTATGCGGCGTCCACTAGGGTTTTTATTCAATTTAAAAATCGGTTTTGGGAAAATGAGAACCTCAATGCCTGGGGTTATTCGGACTGGCCAGAAGAAATATGGCAGCCGACTTGGGATAGAGAAGGACCAAGAGGAGTAATCATGTCATATTTAAGATATAGTCGCGCCGTTGAAATAGACCAACTCAGTGAAGAAAAACGAATTAAGCAAGTACTTAGCAGATGGGATAATATTTTTCCTGGCGCAAATGATCAGATGGAAAGCGGAGTATCACACGCTTGGGCGCTTGACCAATGGTCTGGCGGGGCTTGGGCATCTCCTTCGTCGGCTCAGAATGAAACTTTAGGTTCACATATTGGGAAAGCTGAAGGGCGAATTCATTTTGCGGGGGAACATGCTTCAGAATATCACGGCTGGATGCAAGGGGCATTGGTTTCAGGACTGCGAGCAGCCAAGGAAATACATGAAGAAAATTAATTTTTTAATATTTGGTTTTATACTTATGATAGGAATTTTATACAGCCAACATCAACCTTTTCAGAAATATGATGAAATAATCACGGGATCAAAATATAAAATTAGCATGGTCCCTATTCATGGTGGGGCATTCCAAATGGGAAGCTTAAAAACAGAAAAAAATCGGAAAAAAGATGAGGGACCTGTACATAAAGTTACCATTGATGATTTCTGGATGAGCAACATAGAAATCACATGGGATATTTATGAATTATTTCTTACCCGCAACACTGATCATGCAGAAAATCCAAAAGGGTTGGTCAAAATAGATATTGATGGTGTTTCCGGAGCGACAATGCCCTATGTGAATTATAACAAAAACGGATTACCGGTTATTAATATAACCCAATATGGTGCCTCGCAATTTTGTAAATGGTTGACAGCTAAATCTGGGAATTATTATCGACTTCCTACAGAAGCAGAATGGGAATATGCCTGTCGCGGAGGAACAGAAACGGCCTACTCATTTGGGAAAGACGAACGAAAAATTGATGGATATGCATGGTATAAAAATAATAGTAAAGGCAAACTGCAAAAAGGGGCATTAAAACAACCCAATAATTATGGTCTATATGATATGCATGGTAATGCGGCTGAATGGGTGTTGGACAATTATGATTCTGAGGCATATATTGCAAGAAAGAAGGGTGTCAATAATCCGATTAAAAAAAATAAAGCGATCTATCCTCGAGTAGTCCGAGGCGGTTCATTTAAAAACAGTGCAAACCAACTAAGGTCTGCAGCAAGAGGCTATTCAAAGAGAACATGGAAACAACGAGATCCACAAATACCAAAAAGCTTATGGTGGCATACCGATGCAACCCATGTTGGATTCCGTATAGTGCGGCCAAAAATTTCACCGTCTAATGAAGAATTGAGTAGATATTGGGTAAAACCAAAGAAAGAATATTGAGGTGTTATGAAAAATCATCAGAAAAAATTAAATAGAAGAAGTTTTTTAGAACATTCTGCAAAGATTACAGCTGCTGGGATATTAATGAGCCGCCTTCCAGCAGCTTCAAAAAAATTAATTAAAATTGAAGGCGAAATTAAGGTTGCACTTGTTGGCTGCGGTGGTAGGGGGACTGGTGCGGCTGCTCAAGCCCTTGCGGCTGATCCGGATGTACGCTTGGTTGCTATGGCGGATGTATTTGTTGATCGGGCTGAGGAATGTTTTTCATCTTTATCAGAGAAAAATGAACACTCAGATAGGTTGAGTGTAAATGAAGAAACTGTTTTTATTGGGTTTGATGCCTATAAAAAAGCGATTGATATGGCAGACGTGGTTATTTTAACAACACCCCCTGCTTTTCGTCCAGTCCATTTTCAATATGCAATAATGAAAAATAAACATGTATTTATGGAAAAACCCGTCGCAACAGATGTTGCAGGAATTAAACAAGTTTTGGCGGCTGGGAAAGCCGCCCGGCAAAAAAAGTTAAATGTGGTTGTAGGACTTCAACGCCATTATCAAAGGAATTATAGATCAGTCAAAAAATTAATTGATCGCAAAAGAATCGGCAATCTTGTATCAGGGCAGGTATATTGGAATAGTGGAGGTGTTTGGGTGAAACCTAGAAAACCACAGCAGACAGAGTTAGAATACCAAATGAGAAACTGGTATTACTTTAACTGGCTATGTGGTGATCATATTGTAGAACAACATATTCACAATATAGATGTGGCTAATTGGTTCATTGGTGCCGTTCCGGTTTCAGCCCAGGGTATGGGCGGCCGGGAAGTTCGTACAGGGCCGGATCATGGACAAATATATGATCATCACTTTGTTGAATTTACCTATCCTAATGGTCAGATTATTTCAAGCCAGTGCCGCCACCAGAAAGGGTGTATGAATCGTGTTGAAGAAGTATTTCAAGGCGAAAAAGGAAGTATTGTGGTAAACAGTAGCCATTATGGTTTGATGAAATCAAGAAAAGGAAGAGTGATTTACAACCATGATGGTGAAAATGATATCAACCCATATCAACAAGAACACAATGAATTATTTGCGGCCATTAAAGCAGGTGAATATAAAATGGACGATACGGATTTGGGCGCTACAAGTACGATGACAGCAATTTTGGGCAGGATGGCAACATATTCTGGTCAAATTATTACTTGGGATCAAGCGATGGGATTTAACCATAAACTTGTTCCTGAACTACATTCGTTTAACGATAATGCACCGGTTCAACCGGATAAAAACGGACAATATCCCATTCCGGTTCCTGGTGTCACTCAATTTGGATAAATCATGAAACGACGTTCCTTCATAAAAAAAGGATTGGTTACAGCAGCAGCACCATTAATTGGTAGTGGTTTAATAGCTAAATCCCGATCAGAAAAAATTGTTTTTGATCAAACCTTCAACTTGAATTACGCTCCTCATTTCGGAATGTTTAAACACAATGCCGGTGACGATTTTATTGATCAGCTTCAATTTATGCATGATCATGGATTCCGATCTTTGGAAGATAACGGTATGAAAGGTCGCTCGAGACAAGAGCAAAATCGCATTGGGAAAAAAATGAGCCAACTGGGGATGACAATGGGTGTTTTTGTTGCTCATAAAATTTATTGGAGAGAACCTAATCTAACCAGCGGAGACAAAACACTTCAGGATGAGTTTGTACAAAACGTAAAAGATTCGGTGGACGTGGCAAAACGGGTTAATGCAACTTGGATGACAGTAGTGCCTGGCTATGTGGATTTAGGTTTAGAAATGGCGTATCAGACCGCCAATGTTGTTAAAGCGTTGCGCCGGGCGAGTGAGGTGTTGGAGCCCCATGGTCTTGTAATAGTACTAGAGCCACTAAACTGGTGGGCAAACCATGCCGGCCAATTCTTAACGGAAATACCACAAGCTTATGAAATTTGTCGGGCAGTAAATAGCCCATCTTGTAAAATTTTGTTTGACATTTATCATCAACAGATCTCAGAAGGGAATTTGATACCTAATATTGATAAATCATGGTTAGAAATCGAGTATTTTCAGATCGGTGACAACCCAGGAAGAAAAGAACCAACCACAGGAGAAATTAATTATTTGAATGTGTTTAAACATATTTATAGCAAGGGATATAAAGGCGTGATGGGAATGGAACATGGAAATTCGAAAACTGGAAAAGACGGGGAAATGGCAGTGATTGAAGCCTATCGTAACGTAGATAATTTCTGATTCAAAAATCGATATTTTATGGAGGATAATCATATGAAAATTAAATTTATCATCGTGGTGTTATTAACCGCAATACTCGGTGCTCAGAGTCGTTCATTGCCTTCTGACACCACGGTTGTAACTACCCATAAAACAATGATTAAAGGTGACCGTATTGAATACAAGGTTACTACCGGCACACAACCGGTATGGAATGAAGATGGAAATCCGATTGCCTATGTTCATTATACATATTATGAGCGCTCCGATGTGAAAAACCGTTCCTCACGACCGATAATGGTTTCTTTTAATGGCGGTCCTGGTTCAGGCTCAGTATGGATGCATCTGGCTTATACCGGTCCAAAAATTTTAAAAGTGGACGATGAAGGTTTTCCGGTTCAACCCTATGGTGTTAAAGACAATCCCCATTCCATATTGGATGTTGCAGATATCGTTTATGTGAACCCGGTAAATACTGGGTACTCCCGGATTGTGGATAAAGAAACAAAAAAAGAAGTATTCTTTGGCGTGAATGCTGATATTCAATATTTATCGGAATGGATTAATACATTTATTCAAAGAATAAACCGCTGGGAATCTCCGAAATATCTAATTGGCGAAAGTTATGGAACCACTCGCGTATCAGGATTGTCTTTGGCACTTCAGAGTCGCCAGTGGATGTATTTAAATGGTGTCATCCTTGTTTCTCCAACAGAGTTAGGGATAGACGGCCGTCGCGCTGGACCACTTGGTTCAGCACTACGTGTTCCCTATTTTGCTGCTGCTGCTTGGTATCACAACAAACTTCCCAGAGATCTCCAACGTAAAGATTTACTTGTTGTACTAGACGAAGCAGAAGATTATGCCGTTAATGAACTAATAGCAGTTATTGCTAAAGGTGGATTTGTCTCAGAAAAAGAACGAAAAGAAGCCGCCCGGAAAATGGCTCGTTATTCAGGTATTTCTGAAGAAGCAATATTGTCTTATAATTTGGAAGTACCCACGTCTTTCTTTTGGAAAGAATTACTTAGAGAAGAAGGTTACACTGTTGGCCGGCTGGATTCACGTTATAGAGGAATTGATAAAACAAAAGCAGGTGTTAGCCCTGATTTTAATTCTGAGCTGACCTCCTGGCTTCATTCTTTTACGCCGGCAATTAATTATTATTATAAAAATATTCTAAATTTTGATACAGATGTAAAATACAATATGTTTGGTCCCGTACGACCATGGGATAGGTCTGATAACAATACAGGTGAAAACCTTCGCCAAGCCATGGCTCAGAACCCCTTTTTGCATACCATGATCCAGTCCGGGTACTATGATGGTGCGACACAATATTTTGAAGCTAAATATACAATGTGGCGTATTGATCCAAGCGGTCGGATGAAAGAACGATTCAGCTTCAAAGGATATCGAAGTGGACACATGATGTATTTAAGAACAGAAGACTTAAAAGAGGCAAATGAGGACATCAGAAAATTCATTGAAAAATCAACACCAAAAAATGGTGAGCCAGCTAAATATTAGGGGACTTATTATATGAGATATCCCTCCAAACTTATTGTAACCACCGCCTTTTTTAGCACACTTTATTTTTCTGCATGTGCGACTTCTTATGGTCCACGGAATGCACTGGGGGGATATGAAGAATCAGATGTGGGTAAAGACTTGATTGAAGTCAGATTTTATGGCAATCAGCACACAACTGCTGATAAGACAATACAATTGCTATTATACCGTTGTGCAGAATTAGCGCTGGAACGAGGATTTGACTCTTTTGTTGTAATCCAAGATCAAAGCTACTCTGATGATATTGTTCAAAATCCTACTATTAGAAAACCATTTGAAACACGGGAAACGATGTCTGCCGGTTTTCGAACAACTGTTTCTCCAGATCATACTAGGGCAACAACATCAACAAGTTGGGTTGGTGTTTATGTTGTTGCTGTATTTAACCAAAATAATTCTTTCTATTCCCAATATAAGAGGAGTCGGTTTGATGCGCAAAAAATCATAAATGATTTAAAATCAACAGTTAATTAAAATATAATGGATAGAAATATATTTTGTACAATCCTATTTCTATCCTTGCAATTCGTAGCATGTAATCCCGACAAAAACGGCTTAGAAGATACCCACTTAGGAGGTTGTATCCTCCGCACCCCAACCGGGGAAATACCAACCAATATTTATCACCAAACTGGTATTATTCAAACTGATGAGTTTCAACCCTTTACCAAAAAATTGATTGTATGTGGTATTACCTTAATTGGACGAGATGATATATCAGATGATTTTATGCAGAAAGTGGCTGAAACCATCAAGGAGATATTTTCCCCTAATGGAGAAAATATTAATAAAGATTTGCAGGAAGATTTAATAAGAAATATGTATAAATACAGAACAGTGATTCCTTTGTTTAAAGGTGAAGATTTCGATTTTACTAGCTCGGACGAGGAATTATGGGATCGCACTACAAGGGAAAACAGCATCTGTGATATAATTATGGAAGGTGTCCCCGGGCAAGTAACCGAGGTTGTTGAGCATATTTTGCATTTCGTGACTGATATTGGGATGCACTATACGTTTCCTGATGAATGGGGCATATCTAAATCCTCAAAACTATATGAACTGATGCAACAAGCGATTGATAATCAATATTACGATGTGGCTCAGTATTCTGATATCAATAACGATGCAGATAGGTTACGGGTTTTACTTCAGGAATACGCTTATTGGATAATTTATACATCTTGGGACTTGAGAGAACCCTATGGCCCACAAGAAGCTGAGTGGTCTATAATGAGCAGTTCAGAATTAAATGATAAGCTACCCCAATCATATCAACTATTCCAAAAAATAGTTCCAAAAGTCATGGTCCGGCCAAGTAAAGAAATACTCGAGTCTTTCATCAATTAGTACTTTTGTTACGATTTCATCCGATTTGTAGAACAGACCGAAAAAATCTTTCCTTGTTGATAAAATGATTCTTAATAGTTAATCTCTTGTGATATTCATTTAAGTTTGAAGGGAGACAAAAAATGACGAAGACATTAACACGCCGTGACTGGCTTAGACAGAGCGGTCTTGTCCTAGGTGGATCTATTGTTGCCGCTTCCGGTGCTTTGGCAACGCCTATTAAAGTTAAAAATTACAAGAAAATTCGTACACCGATCCGTATGATGTTTAATGAGAATCCATACGGACCATCAAAAATAGCACGAATGGTAATGACGAAAGCGTTTGATGAAGGTAGTCTTTATGCCCATAATGGTGCATTAGTTGAACTGAAAAAAATACTTGCCGATAAAGAAGGTGTCACTCCCGATCATATTATTATAGGTTCTGGTTCCCGCGAAGTGCTTAATGTTACTGCACTTCATTACCTTTACAATGGCGGCGAAGTTGTGGCGAATTATCCTGGTTATGAAACACTGAACCGTTACGCAGAGAACCTTGGAGCAAAAGTTCATCGAATTCGTGTGATGGGCGATATGTCGCCTGATTTGGCGAAGTTGGAACAGGCAGTTAATTCGAATACAAAATTGATTAACATATGTAATCCAAACAATCCTACTGGTGTGGCTATCGGCGCAAAACTCCTGGAACCATTCTGTAGAAAGATGGAATCAAAATGTCTCGTATTTGTTGATGAAGCTTATAATGACTATGTGATGGACCCGGGTTATCGCTCTATGAATTATCTTGTGAAAGAAGGGTTGAATGTAATGGTCACCAGGACCTTTTCAAAAATCCACGCACTTGCGGGTATTCGTGTTGGCTATGGTGTTGCAAAACCAGAAATTATTCGTAACCTAGAATCCAAGATCACGGGAACAGTCAACATTTTGGGGCTCCGTGCTGCTATGGCGAGTTTGGATGATGAATCGTTTCAAAAATCAAGCCGTGAGAAAAATATAGAAGCAAAAGAAATTGTTTATGACATACTTAATAAAACGGGGAGACAGTATGCTAAATCTGAAGGAAACTTCATCTTTTTCCATACTGGAAAACCGATAAAGGAATTCAAAGAGAATATGGAGCGCAAAGGAATTATTGTAGGTCGCCCATTCCCGCCGTTTGACGATTGGTGCCGCCTTAGTATGGCGAGACCAAATGAAATGTACAAATTTAAAACGGCTTTTCAGAAAACAATGTCATAAGAAGCTATTTTGCAGAGCTCAGAAATATTATTAGATGGATGACTTGGAATACTCTGGTATATACCAGAATGAAAAGTTATCAAAAAATAATTTTTTTATTTGGGCTTATCCCGGGAACAATGTGGTTTTCTTTGACTACTGGACAAAACAAAAAAATATTGAGGAAATCAGTTCAAGATAGTGTCTTTACTGAAACTCAGGCCAATCAGGGCTCTAAATTGTATAGAAAAGCTTGTGTAAGATGCCACCACCCACGTCAGTTTGTGGGCCCGGCTTATATGGATAGTTGGACAGGTGCTAGGGCCCACGATTTCCTGGAAGTAATTCGGAGGACCATGCCAACAGAGAATCCCGGCAGTTTGAAACGGGAAGAATATGTAGAAATTGTAGCATTCTTGTTTCGGTTGAACTCGATACCATCGGGGAGCCGAGAAATGAGCAGTGATCCAACAGCACTAAAACTAATTTATATTGAAGGGCCTTATAAAAGAGCACAACAGAGTAAAAAATCCAAAAACAAAGGATAATTCAAATATGATAAATAGATTAAATAAGCGCGTAAATCGAGTCTGTTGGTTGCTCAATTTTTCAATAATTATTCTTGTGCCGCTCACAGGTCAACACGGTGCCTCAAAGGGAGATTGGAGTTACTGGGGTGGCGATGCTGGAAGTACACGCTATTCCGCTTTGGATCAAATTAACGGTGAGAATGCGAAAGATTTGGAAATTGCGTGGCGTTGGTATTCGGCAAATTATGGGCCAATACCAGAATTTTATTTCAGAGCAACACCACTTGAAGTAAATGGTGTGGTTTATACAGTCGCGGGTGAACGTCGTGCTGTGGTTGCCATTGATGCTGGGACAGCTGAGACGTTGTGGATGTGGCGGATGAAAGATAATCCGCGCTGGGAAAAATCGCCTAGACGATTTTCAGGCCGGGGACTCGCATATGCAGAAATAGATGGCAAAGGAAAAATAATTGTTATTACACCCGGTTATTATATGGCCCTGCTTGATGCATCTACGGGACGCCTCGTTTTGGAATTTGGAGATAATGGTATTGTTGATCTTCAGATCGGGTTGGGATTTGATGTTGATCCGGTACATGGAATTGATCCAAAATATGGGCTGATTACACATGGATCTCCACCAATCGTTGTCAATGATATCATTGTAGTGGGCAATGCACATGGACGTGGTTATTACCCCAAGCAAAAGGAAAATATTCCAGGACATATCCGGGGATATAATATTCGCACAGGAAACCAGCTGTGGATTTTTCATGTAATTCCTAAACCGGGTGAGTTTGGTCATGATACTTGGGAAGGTGATTCTTGGACATATACAGGAAATATTTCTTCTTGGGCACCTCCCAGCGCCGATCCCAAATTGAACATAGTTTATATTCCAACAGATTGTCCCACGGGTGATTACTATGGTGGTCATCGACATGGCGATAATTTGTACGGTACAAGCCTAGTTGCATTGGATGTAAAAACGGGAAAGAAGCTGTGGCATCAGCAATTTGTTAAACATGATATATGGAATTATGATACTCCCACTGCACCTAATCTTTTGGATATTACAGTAAAAGGAAAGAGAATTCAGGCTATTGTACAGGCAACAAAGCAAGGATGGGCTTATGTTTTCGATCGCAGGACAGGAAAACCAGTATGGCCATTTAAAGAACAAAAGGTTGCCTCCTCTGATGTCCCAGGAGAAAAAACTTCCCCAACACAACTTTTTCTTACTTGGCCTCCGCCTTTTGAATTACAAGGCATTACAGAGAATGATCTTATCAATTTCACACCAGAACTTCATGCACAGGCAATTGAACTAGCTTCTAAGTATCGCATGGGACCTATTTTTACTCCACCCTCTCTTGCTGAAGCACCAGATGGTACACAGGGGACCTTTGTCATGCCAGGTGCCAATGGTGGCGCAAATATACCAGGGGGTGCGGCGGTAGATCCGGAAACAGGAATTTTTTATGTTGCCTCTGTAAAGGGGCATAGTGTGATACGGCTGGTGAATGACCCGGAAAAATCTAGTATGCGTTATATTTCGCTCGGTCCAGGTGGGATAAGAGGTCCACAAGGACTTCCGCTATTAAAACCTCCTTATGGTCGTATTGTTGCTATTGATATGAATACAGGTGAACATTTGTGGAATATACCAAATGGTGATACCCCAGCATCAGTCAAGGAACACCCGGCCCTGGAAGGTATAGAAATTCCGGCGACGGGAAAAAATTCCCATGCAGGTCTACTGGTGACAAAAACATTGCTTTTCAGTGGTGAGGGCCGAGGTGGGGATCCTTGGTTCCGTGCATACGATAAGAAAACTGGAGAAGTAATAGCAGAAATTGAATTGCCGGCACAGACCAATCATCCGCCCATGACTTACATGCATAATGGTAAACAGTACATTGTTATGCCAGTGGCTGCGGCTGGACACCCAGCTGAACTTGTGGCATTGGCACTACCAGATAAGGAGTAGATATGAAAACAAAATATTTCTTAAAAAATATAATTATTCTCCTTTTCTTTTGCTCATTTTATACCATTGCCTCGGCCCAAAATAATGATGTGCGGCTCAATAGAACGATTGAACTTTTATCCCAAGGGAAACCAACCTTTGGTATTTTTTCAGGTGATCGATCTCTGAATAATGCTAGATCATTGGCACGGTCAAATCTTGATTTTGTTTTAATTGATATGGAACATGGACCCTTGGATTTTGAGACACTTCGAATCTTTCTTTTGAGTATGACTGACAAACGCTCTATCATGCAAAAAGGCAACCTTCAAGCCAATGTAACCCCTATTGTACGGTTACCCGTGAACGGAAGGGAAAATCTTCAGTTCCTTACAAAGCAAGCGCTTGACATTGGATCTTTTGGGGTAATGTACCCGTTTATCAGTAATAAAGAAGAAGCTTTGAATGCAGTCAGAGCGTCCCGCTATCCTCAGAAAAAAGGTGCGTCAGATTTCAATCCTCCAGGCCTACGAGGGCGAGCACCAACTAATGCAGTATGGTACTGGGGACTTACCAGCAGCGATTATGTAAGGCGGGCTGATGTTTGGCCGCTTGATCCTAAAGGTGAAATTTTAACGGTGATTCAGATTGAGAATCCAGAGGGGGTCAACAATATTGAAGAGATTATTTCAGTGCCGGGAATCGGGGCAATCTTTGTTGGTCCCAGTGACCTAGGAATTACGATGGGGTATCCGGATAATCCAGGTGCTCCGGAAATAGAAGAAGCAATTCAGAAAGTACTAAAAGCCTGTAAAAAGAAAAACATACCGGTCGGTATAACAACTGGACCAGGGAGTGTTGAAAGACGTCTTAAAGAGGGTTTTCGGTTTGTAACTGTGGGTGGCGATGGTGGCATCAGCCCTGGTACGGCCACTACGCTTCAGCGGGGGCGTGCTGTTAGTGGCAGGGAATAATTATTTATACTCAACTATTAAATACATAATATGTCTTTCATAAAAATTATTTCTCAGAATTTCTTGGCTTTTATAACGATTATTGCGGTGCAATTAAATGCCCAACCGAATCCTTACAACACAGTTGAAGGTGTATGGGGTAAACTTCCGAAAGGGAGAACTTGGGGTTCTACCAGTGCGGTTTTTCCTGCTACAGATGGCAGTGGCAATATTTGGGTAGCAGAGCGGTGTGGTGCAAATAGTTGTGCTGGGCGGGATGATATGCCTATTTTACTATTTGACCAATCCGGAGAACTATTAAAGAGTTTTGGGAAAAATATTTTTGTTTGGCCCCATGGTATTCACGTGGATAAAAATAATAATGTATGGGTAACAGATGCCCGAGGTGAAGATGGCGTTGGGCATCAAGTACACAAGTTTAGTCCTGAGGGCACACTTCTGATGAGCCTTGGGACCAAAGGCAAATCGGGAAAGGGGAAATATCAATTTAATGGTCCATCTGACGTTTTAATTGCTCCTAACGGTGATATTTTTGTTGCAGATGGTCATGGTGCTGGAGGCAACAATCGGATTGTAAAGTTTAATAGCGAAGGGAAATTCCTTAAGACTTGGGGAAAAACCGGCGCTGAATCTGGAGAATTTAGGGATCCACATGCCCTTGCTATGGATTCGCAAGGCCGTCTTTTTGTAGGAGATCGTGGAAACAGCCGAACCCAGTTGTTCGATCAAGAAGGAAATTATATTGCCACTTGGACTCAATTTGGTCGGCCTAGCGGACTTTTCATTGATGCCAATGATATATTATACTCTGCTGATTCAGAATCCAACGCTACGTGGGGTAATAATCCTGGATGGAAGCGCGGTATTCGTATAGGAAATGCTGTTGATGGATGGGTTACAGCCTTAATCCCGGACCCAGAACCAGATCCTGACAATGCCAGTACTACAGGTGCTGAGGGTGTTGCTGCTGATTCTCAAGGTAATATTTACGGTGCGGAAGTAGGACCCCGTATGTTAAGGAAATATATAAAAAACTAAAATCAGATATTTTTGTATGGATTATTTAATGAAAAGAAGTAAAAGGAATATGAAAATGAAACATATTATTATTTTCTCATCACTATTTTTGATATCATCCTGTGTTAAACCGGTCGCCCTGGACAGTTCTGTTCTCGATGATGCAAAACGGCCAGCAGAAGAACGAGCGCAAGACGATAGTAGAAAAGCCATCGATGTTTATACTTTTATTGGGGTTCAGCCTGGCATGACAGTGGCTGATCTCTGGCCCGGCGGTGGTTATAATACCCACTTGCTATCACGCCTCATGGGCAATAGTGGTAGGGTTTTTTGTATGATGGGGTTTTATGGTAGTGGACGATATGATATGCTGGATAAAATTAAAACACGCATAGAAGACGCAGAATTAAACAACGTAGAAATATTTGACAAACCCTCAGATCTTCCACCTGGCAGCATAGACGTTATGGTTTCAATCCGGAATTACCACGATGCCAAACCCCCTAGGGATCAGTTGTTAAAAGAGCTTTATGATGCATTAAAGCCTGGTGGAATCATTGGTATTGTCGATGTGGCTACGGATCACCCCGATTGGGATGATGATACACATCGTTTAAATGAACAGGTGGTAATAGATGAGTTCACTGCTAATGGGTTCACACTTGAGGGAAGTTCTGACATGCTTAGAAATCCAGATGACGACCATTCTATCTCGGGTTTTACTGAAGGTCGCCACACTATGGACCGGTATTTACTAAAATTTCGTAAGCAGGGTTAGCACGAGAAGCTTTATAAAAAGGTAAAACAATACCTTAATTCAATAATTTCTTAATCATTTCTAATCCGGTTTCGCCGCGGGCAATTCGAGCATGCCCCGGACGATAATTATCTTCTACTATTAGCATTAAAAATTCTATGCTTTCGGATTTTAGTGCAGCTTTGCCAATATCGTCTGCGTTTAATGTCATAGTGCCAATCCGGCTTACCAAATCAAAACGTATGTTATTTTTTCCATTAAAACACCGGTAAATGATTTCTGTACATATTTGTTTAGATGCATCATTGATATCAAAGGAAAAATCATAGTCATTCCCCAAATAAGCATGAGCCTCTTTTATTGCACTTTTCATTTCCTCTGTTTTAAGTAGTGGGCGGAAAACAACCATACGGTTAATCTTACTATCTAAAATATGATCCATAGTACCAGATACTACACCTTCTGAGAGCGCCTCAATAATGTCATCCTCTGGGCTGATCATGTTTCTTTGAGCGGGGGTAAGATTTAATGCAGCCCAATCCTTGGCGTCCCAGTTATTTCGGTTTCCAACGTATATAATGGAATGTGTAAAAACCCCAGGTAAGAAAATATTGCTCAAATAACCCTCAGAAAAGGTAAGTATAATATCTCCGGTCTTAAGCCGGGAAACCACTTGTTCTTTTTCCGCTGGGGAAAACGAAAGTGGTTCGTATACTGGTGATTTTAAATCGCCAACCTGTGTCATCACAAAAGCTCTGATGGCTGCAAGTAGCCCACCGGTTGTTTGTATTAAGCCATCAACCTTTTTTTTGATTTCGCTATGGCGCAAACGATTTTCCAGATCTGTAGACAATATTGTCGATTGATTGAAAATGTTTTCCCTTAGCTTTGTATGTATTTGATGCAATTCTTCTATTTCATCTAAAAAAACTTTATACGTAGCATCATTATATATTCTATTTAGTGGTGTACCTGTAACGTGTAATTCCCGCATATATAGTTCTCTAGCAATATCCAGATCTTCAAGATTCTGTGGATTTGTCAGATTAGAAAAAACGTTATTGAAGGTCTCTTCAGGAATTTCGCTTCGGTAATAAGATTCATTCAATTTATCAACCATTTGATCATCATTTAGATAGGTAGTGATTAGCAACCCACTGTATTTATATAATATAAGAGAAGCAGAGTAACCAATAACAAAAGCCTTCATATTGTCTTGGGGATTTTCGGAGAAAGTTTGGTATCCCCTATATTTGTTAATGATTTCCCAGGTGGAGTTCCGTAAGATTAAGTAGCGGAACAACAAATTTTCAATACGGTCATTTTCGGTGTTAGTTATATATCCTGTTTCGTGGCGGGTTGTTTCCTCCTGTTGCTTCATCATTTCGGCGAACATGGATTCAAAGGCAATCTTGAAGATGGATAACTGCTTAATATCTTTTTGGAAAGTTGGTGATTGGGCGGAAGGCAATGAGATAGAAAGCAATATAAAAATTGGAATATAGATGAAAAATTTAGTTTGTCTGGTCATCGCCTAATTAAAACAATTTAGTTTGATTGTTGTAAAACGTATATCTATAAGGTTAATGAAAGCTTAGTTTTTAGCATTTCATGTTTCAATAATCCCCCTAATAGATTTATTCAGTCAACTAATTTGTAAACTTTGTCTTTTCTACGAGATTTATCTGTCACCTGAACACCGATACTGTCACCTTTCTTAGCGCTCTCCACAGATTCGTGTTCTATCTGTAGGGATTTGACCTCCATTTTCAAATCTGTGGTATGTCCTTTAATGTGAATCATATCACCTACATTTAATTTTCCAGCGGTGATTTCAATGGCGGCAACGGATATTTGACCAAAATATTTAGATACATGCCCGATTTCCTGTTCTTTCATTTCTTACTCCAAGTCTGATTTATATGAATGTACTTATCGTTCAAGATAAAGTCAATTAAATAGCTCAATTATATGTGTGATAACATCAATTTCTTGTATTGCCTCAACATATATTTGTTAGATTTTAAGGAAACTCCATTCTTTTGTAAATGGTACACGACTCATTAGTACTGCCCCTTTTTTGGTGACCAATAAATTATCACTAGGGTTAATTCCAATTCCATTTTTTGAATCATACAATCCTGGTTCCACACTGAACATCATCCCCTCTTTAATAGGCGTATGATCACCTAAAGAAAGGTAGGGCGCTTGGTGTCCTTCAGAATTGAGGCCCGTACCATGTCCAGGCCGATGGTAGATATAGTCTTGCATTCCATTGTCCACCTGATGTTTGTGAACCTTATAAGCAACATCAGAACAAAGTACACCTGGTTTTGTTTCTTCAACCATAATCTGCACGGTTTCGGATACAACGGTCCACATCTTTTCTTGATGGGTAGACACTGGAAGAATCTGATAATTACGATATGCTTCTCCACCACAACCGCCGAGTTTAATATCAGTATTTACATAAACAGGCTGACCTCTTTTGATCGGATTGTAAAATAGCTGATTTGGATGGGGATATGCAGTTGAAACACCTGCCCGCACATATTCAGAGGTTACTTCGACCCCAACAGCGCTATGAGGTTTTCCATCATACTTTATGTCCTTCATCAAAAGATTAATGCCGTATGCCTGGAGCGCCTGTCCAATCTCAAAATCATTTGTATTGGTTCCGTTTGCAAGAATGTAGTCTCGACCAAATGCATGAATCTTATCAAAATAACGGTACGCTCGCTGGGTAAGTGCTATCTCTTCTGAAGTTTTTATAACCCGCATCTCAAGGCAAAGATTATTAATGTTTACGAAACGGGCCTTGGGTAATTTTTCAGAGATCATTTTCATATGATCATCATTAAAATTCATATCTGTAGCAATTAATTTGTTTTCAAAGCCACGATGTTTCAAGCGACCTAGTAGCCACCCGAAAAGATCAACCCTTTTTCCTTGTACAACTTTACCTTTGTTGGGGAATCCTCCATCTGCATGAGGATAGCAAAAATAATACTCATTTTCTGTGCACCACCATGATGTGATCAAATCTCGATCAATTCCAGGTGAATACCAATAAGCCACATTTTTTTCTTTCATAGGAAATAGCACCCATGTTGAACGTTCACCGCTACCCCTAAAACATCCTGAGAAATAGACCTTATTCACGTCTTTCTCTAATAAAATAGCATCCACATTATCTGCCATAAGTTTTTGTTTGAACTGCTGAACTCTAGATTGATACCATGATAGTGGTAGCCTGTCGTAGCCTTTGGGTGCCGGTTTGGGGTGATTTCTGTCATTCACCAAAAGGGCTTCTGATCCACCTGAATTTTTAGCCAAGGTATTTGCATTTAAGCTTATAGATGCGAAACCCAAACTCATATTCCTTATAAATTTTCGTCTAGATAATTTCATTTGATATTCCTTTTTTAGATAGAAAGTTGGTTAGACACAAAATAAATATTATTTTAAGAGTCACGCTTATTTAGTATAAAAAAGTAAGAATTAAATACTGTAGTAAAAGAAAAATAATATAGATCAGGGGAACCCATTTACCATATGTTAAAAACGTATTAATAGGTTTTATAATTTCTCTATATCGCGTTTTTTTAGTAAAATAATCTTTGTTAATATTTCCTTTTTCAGATACAGTAGCCTTATACTGCCAAAGGTTGTACCCAAAAGTCCTAACTATGTTTATTGGATCAACGTTAAACGATTCACTTTCGTACATAGCGGTATAATCTGCCTCACTTATTATATAATCACCACGGTCGATTATGTTCATTATAATATTTGAAAAAGTTGATGAAGGCATAATGCAAGGTTCTATACCAAGAATGCAACCGCCCTTTTTTAGTATACGACGGAACTCTCTAAATAATAGTTTACATGTTTTTGAATCAATATGATGTAAGCATAATGATATGAAAATAATATCATAAGAACTATCCTTAACCGGTAAGCGATCACTTTCCGTACTAATAAGAGGTGTTGATATAAAATTGTAATTGGGGAATGCGCGAATTGATTCTAGTATGCGTGTCTTATTTACTTCTAGTCCGATGTAATCATCTGGAGAAAATAATTTTGCATTAGATCCAATGCCTGAACCAAAATCGATTACTTTTTCTCCTTTTGAATATAAATTATTAATGAAATTAAATGTATGCTTTCCCTGTCGTGGAACAAACATATGTTTATATGCAAATGTTTCTAGTCTACCGAAAAAACTCAAAAAATTATCTTATTAAAATAATATTAATTAAACTTGCACTTATGGTTATGCTGTTGTGATTCATATTTCGAAATATAAATATATGTTTGTTCTCCGTAAAATTTGCTATGAAAAATAAACCACTTATTTTCTTTTTACTTATCGCTGCCCTTTACGGGCAATGAGCGCTCTGAAGTAACCCCTCCTTGCCAGTTGGCGAGTCAGATAAAGGAATTGGAGCATTGAAAAAACAATTCTATTATGGAATTCAAAGCCACTTTACTTACATTGACTGGTGGCATGATCCAATAGGTAAAGAGATCTTTGATCATAGTGGCTCACTGAATACTTTTTTAATACGACCTAGTATATTATATGGAATTTCAGATAAATGGAATTTAATGGTAACCTCAACATTAGGTCTTCGCATGATGAATTGGAATGTATCTGACGCATCGATTCACCATAGAACTGAAACCAGCTTAAGTGAATTTGACAATGCTAATGGAAGTGTTTTGGGAGATTCGAAAATTATTCTAAGGTATTTAGTTAAAAATACCGGGATGCAAAATGGATTCAGGATTTACACTGGAGGTGGTTTAACTATTCCATCAAATAGTGTGTTAACATCAGACCCATATTTTCTAAATAGTAATACTCCGACCAAACATAGACATTTTAGTTTAAGTAATGGCACATATAATTACATTTTCGAAAGTCAGGTTTATTATAAAAGGAATATTAATCCTACGTTTTATGGTGGATTTCTTATAATTGAAAAACCTTTTACAAAAAGTGAATATGGTTATTTACCACCCACCACTACTAGTCTTTCTCTTTCTGCGATTTATAAAAGATTTGACAATATTGATAGTTCTATTGGTTATGGAATTAATATACTGCAAACTAGTCAGGGTTACTGGAATGGTATCCCTGCACCGAATACAAAATCAACTACTGTCAGTCCAAGTATAACGTACCTTTTTAGCACTAAATTCGGTGCGGTTGCTTTGAATCTTCAAAAACCAATATTTATTAGTGGGACCTTTGCAAGTAATGAAGGTGATATAAAGCAAGGTAGCAGTGTATGGCAGTTATCAATTTCATTTCGGTTTATTCCATCCACTAAATCGTAGCGCTGTCTTTATAGTATAAACAAAAAATCCCCCTTTAAGAGGCGGAAGCAGGCAGTTGCGGGTGACCTATAATTATAATTGTTTAACGGCTCGGCTGTTCAAACAAAGTCAAAGATCAACGGAAGTAGATAAGTAACAAAAACAAACCAACAGGCATAAACTGGGAAATAACTAACAACTTTTTTTCTTAATAAATCAAAATCAATTTTCTGACGTATAACCTGGATATAAGTAAACACAATACTAATTAGATGAACGAAGACTATTAAATTGGCACCGAGTACGCAAAATCGATTTGGTGTAAGTCCATATTCAACTAAACGGAATGTAATAGCTGAAAGCGCTAGTGAATTAATTAATAAAGTAGCACCTACCAGCAAGACGTTTATGTAATCTGTTATGATAATTTTAGAATCACGACTACGAGTTACAATCGAGAAAACGATTATACCTAATATCAGTATTAACAGTCCGTTACACCCAACAAGAAATTCTCTATTAACAAACGGACTATTACCAAGTATCATCATCGTTATGATATAAGACAAAACAAAAATAAAAAATAGTGGGGAAAAAACTTTTGCTAGTAATACCGCAATCTGCATCTTTCTGTGTAATACTGAATCATAAAGATAGGTTGCCACTAACGGTGTGGAAACAATTCCAATTACCCCAATATTTGACATATACCACTCCACAATATCCATATTCATCAGTTCAAAAAACCCCACAGTAAGACCAGATAGTACCCCACCACTGATCAAAATCAACGTGCTTAACATAAGAAGCTCGCCGCAAAACTTAACAAAGGCAATCCGTTGCTTTGTATCTTGCCATGACTGCTGAACAAAACATATACCCAGTAATATAAGTGTAGTTAACGGTAAATGGATGAGCGCCATAGTAATTGAATCAGAGTGCCAATCCGGCTTACCAAATGATTGCCAGTCCGGTATTAATATCAGATAAATTGATGTCAAAATACTGAAAATTGCCAGCCCAATAGAAAGTTTGAAGTTAGGGTTTTTATAAAGAAAGTAAGTGGCGACTGACAGTAAAGTAAAAAAAGGTCCAAATCTTGGGTAATACCAAGTTTCGGTGAGAAAAATCTCAGGAATTCTAACTAAAAGTCCAAAAAAAGTTGCTAACAACAATACAACTACTATTGGTACGCCAGATGGATTTTCAACTGAACTGTTATATTCTAGACGGGCCCGCCAAACCTGGAATACTTTTGAATCAGGTTTTTGAACAGCAGCGGATAACAAAGTGACTTTGAAAGCTTCAGGATCTGACCAATAGAGGTTTTCCAATCCATCAGGATTATCTTCATTTGCTAAAATTTGGTTTACATTTAATTTTGACATATTTGTCAGTTTAGTAAATCTAATCTATTTAGGGAGAAAGATGTTCCTGTTAGAAAGATATTTAAACTTGTTTGAAAAAAGTTATTATAAATTTTATTGAAAGCACTAAAGCAATAATTAAGTACCAATACCAATCTAACCCGAGGATTGGGGTCCACAGTTTGGCAAGCATGAGCCCAAAGAAAAAACCAGCAAGACCCATTAGTCTAACATCAATTAATGGAAACGTAAATCCCCACATTCTTCTTATAAAACTCATAATATTTTAATTACCAAAATAATCCACCCCCCAAACAATAAAAAAACACAAACATTAAATGAATATGCTCTGTATGGGACATAATTGGAAGTAATCCTTATATAACTGTGAATACCTTTGAAGAGAACGAATAACCAGGCAATCCATAAATCGATGGCACTAACATCATCGATCATATAGAGCACAAGACATAACAAATAAAATAAAATGGGTATTTCAAAAAAGTTTTTATAATGATGACGAGATGTCAACAAATATTCAGGTGCAGAACCTTCATAAGCTCTAAAATATTTGTATTTCACATCTCTTTTTTTTATTGCTTTAACTATCATATACCTCATATGAAACATGACAATAAAATTCATTAAAACAACAGGTAATATTGGATAGATAATTAATATGTTATCCATAATAAAATTTAGAGACTAACCAGATAAACTAAAAAGTCCCCTTGAAAAGTTTTTTTCTATAAATATTTGCTACTGTGTTGCTAGGCAACCTGGCGAAATATCAGTACGGAGATTGTCGTTAAGTACCACCTGACCATTTACTATTACAAGTTCTACGCCAAAAGGATAAGCGTTGGGTTCTTCATTAGTACTGTTATCGGTAAGGTTATTCTTATCCAGAACAACAAGGTCAGCCGCCTTTCCAGGTTCAATCCGACCGCGATTTGGCAGACCAGCTGAATCAGCAGGCAGAGAAGTCATTTTCCGAATTCCTTCTTCAAGAGTAAATATTTTTCGATTAATAACATATTCTTCAATAAACCGTATAGTATAACCAAAGCTAGAACGATTCATGGTGTAATTTGAAAGTGGTCCATCCGTTGCTGTAACGACACCATCACTTTCTACAGAGCAGTAAGGATCCATAAGCAGTTTGTCTAGGTCCTTGGGCGTAGCAAAAATATGTCTAAGCATAACATTATAGAAATCTTTGCCATCCGCTAAAACAAGTTTAAAAATACCTTCGACAGGATCACAACCAAATGATTCCCCTATTTCTACAAAGTTTTTACCTATCAATTCAGGATGTACAATGGAAGATGAAAGATAAAACATCTCTAAACCGCCTAAACGAAGTAAGTAATTAGTAGGGTCAGAAAAATGTTCACGACATTTTTCTAATGTTTCAGGTGAAGCTAAGCGCTGTAAGACTTCATTTCTCTCACCTTCATAAACCCAAGGAGGAAGTAAGGCTACAACCATACCGGGGCCCCAAATATCTGGGAAAGTATCAATCCCAATGGATAACCCTTCGTCTTCTCTAGCACGGGACACCTTTTCGAGAACACGGTCAAAAGCACCATCCTCTGCATAAGGCCTAGGAGCTAGGTGAGATAGTTGTCCGGGAAGCCCAGACTTTCTACATATATTGAGCGCTTCGTCTACTGCTTCTTCAAATAGTTCTCCCCTGTTGCGGATATGACTGGCATAAATTCCGCCATATTTTGCTGAAACAGTGGCTAAAGCAGTCAACTCATCTTCATCAGCATACATTCCAGGTGAATATTCAAGCCCCGTAGAAAACCCTAAGGCACCTGCAGACATGGCTTCTTGAACGAGAGATTTCATCTCTTCTAATTCAGATGTTGAAGGTTTTGCGGTCGATTGGCCCATGACTGCCAATCTCACAGATCCATGTGGAACAAGAGGAGCCACATTAGCAGAAATCCCAGGGGATACAAGAGCATCTAAATATTCTTTAAAAGAATTCCAGGAAAAATCAACATTCCAACTCTCGCTGAAACCTACAGTATTGCGTTTTGTAAGATCTACATCATTCACTGGTGCAGGGCCATGACCGCAATTTCCTGTTACTAATGTAGTAATCCCCTGCCGTATGGCACCTTCATTGCGACGATCAGCCATAAGAGAAAAATCAGCATGACTGTGGATATCTATGAACCCTGGGCAGACAACCTTGCCTGTTACATCCAATTCTAAGTTTGCTTCTAGTTCGATATCATTATCAATTGAAATAATAGAACCGTTATTGATAACTATATTACCTGCTATGGATGAAGAACCTGTCCCATCGATTATATCTCCTCCCTTTAATACAAGGTCAACCATACATAACTCCAATTTTAATTAACATATTTAGTAAATATTTTCATAACAGTAAAGTCTTTTTAAGGAATTTCATGATTGGCTCATTTTCTTCACTTCATTTCGAAGAGCCACCAGGGCTATTAGGTTTGCGAATACCATAAAACCCATAAATATATCGGCCCAGTCCCATAGTGGTTTAACTTGAAATATGGCACCCACTCCTGCAAGTCCGCAATAGATCCATCGGAACGGGATAGAAAATCGGATACCTCCAATATAACGAAGAGACTGTTCACAATAGTAAGCCCATCCAACCATAGTTGTAAAACCAAACAATGCTGAAACGATAATTATTATGATGCCACCAAAAGGCAACACACTCTTGAAAGCCATCGCGGTCATTTCAGTACTGATAAGCCCAGAAGACCATGCACCAGTAGTGACTAATACAAGGGCTGTCATAGTGGAAATAACCATAGTATCCATGAATACACCCATCATTGCTATAATACCCTGGCGGTGGGGATCTGAAGTTCGGGCCGCACCATGGGCAATGGCGGCGGTGCCAACACCAGCCTCACTGGAGATGGTTCCTCTACGAAAACCGTAAGCCATGGCTCGAGCGACAGTGGCCCCCGCAAATCCACCAGTGGCCGCAGTTCCATTAAATGCACTATCGATGATAAGAATAATTGCTTCGGGGATTTCTTTTAAGTTAACCACGAGTATAGCTAAACAACTTATTATGTAAATAAGAGCCATACCCGGCACCAACATTTCAGCGACACGCCCTATTCGTTTAATACCACCAATAATTACAAACCAAAGAGTTAAGGCTAGTATCATTCCACTAAACCATTTAGGTATGCCGAAATCGCTGAACAAAACTAAAGCAATGGAATTTGATTGCGTCATATTGCCTGCGCCTAAACCACCAAAAAGAGCCGCGATTGCAAAGAAAAGACTCAGACGTCTCATCCCTAAGCCTTTGTTGAGATAGACCATAGGACCACCAAGCATCGTGCCGTCATCAGATTTTTGACGATACTTTATACCAAGTACCGCTTCAGAATATTTTGTTGCCATACCAAACAATGAAACTGTACACATCCAAAATGCCGCACCGGGGCCACCAATGGCAATTGCGGTTGCAACACCTGCAACATTTCCGTTTCCTATAGTTGCCGATAGAGCTGTAGTAAATGCTTGAAAGGGAGAAATATCACCAGCATCTTTGCTAAAACTGTCTCGTTTTAGCGCTCCACCTGAGATAAGTTTGAGAGCTGTCTTGAAATTTGTGATTTGAACAAATCGTGTTTTCCACGTGAGCAATAAGCCAACAGCACAGAGAAAAATAATTGTCCAGATTCCCCAGACAATATCAGAGAGTTGGGCTGTTATTTCGGTAATATAGAAGGACCAACCCATTAGTCAGAGATAAATACAGTATAGTATTTAGTTACTTGGCCTTTTTGAAAATCTTATCCCAATTCAACCCAATTAAAATAAATATCAGAAGCGATGAAGGTGAATACTCTCCAAGACTAAGCATTACAATCCAACAAAGAACAATGAGTATGGAAATGGATTCTCTTATTTTTGGTTTTCTTTGGTTTCCCATAGTGATTGAATCTAAGCTGTATTATAAATCAATGTTAGGGCATCTTTTTAACTAGTAAACTGATGCATGCGGCTAGGATCGGAGAAGATAAGTAAATTTCATGAAAAATCCATCAGATTGCCGCTGCAGCGACTGAAATTGGAATCGATTCGGCTCTGTCAACGCCGATCCATAACCAAAGAAAACTAAAGTACCAGGAGTCGGTCGATATGAAAAGAGGAAGTCAGCTTCAATGTTATTGGTTGTCTCACTAAGTGCGGGGATGTAGTCATCATTAGAATCCTTGAAATAAATGGGTAGTTCTGTACGCGAATTGTCCCTCAGGTTATCTCTATATTTAGACGTATACTGGACTACTCCTCTTAAAAAGATGGTGGGTGTAATCTGGTATTCTATTTTTATTCTGGGCACCTGACTTTCTGAAACCAATGTTCCATCTGATTTTCGAAAATTTTGCTGCAGGTTATAACGTAATGAGATTCGGATCTGATCGGTTGGGTTCCATTTAATCTTAGACTCAATAAGATTAATTTTACCAGGGGCCCACTCATCATAATTGGGATCAGTGCCAAATCCATATTTTAATTTTGCTGATATGCGATCTAACTGGGGCGTACTCAATTCAATCATGG